>OGKZ01002149.1_pt1 | contig 11038 bp, 8 predicted proteins | sample 1572571 | NCBI WGS metagenome assembly OGKZ01 (sample SAMEA2581906, study PRJEB24529) | metagenome | biome: Human gut stool | place: China | collected 2011 | reverse complement strand
CAAAGCATGGCAGCACATCCTACTTCTGTTACGCGATGCCGATCGACAGGCATTCGCCGCTCTGCGGCTCCACTCTCAAAAAAAGTTCTTACCTCGGCAAGGTCAATTGTCTGGCTTTAGGTTTGGAACGTGGTAATTATACGCATCTCAATCCTGATGCCTCCTTTGTCTTTCAAAAAGGCGACATCCTATGGATCATTGGTACTCAGGAAATGATGAACCAGCTTTTTATCAGCGAAACCATTTAAAAAGACAGCAGAGAAAATTCTCTGCTGTCTTTTACTGTTTTTTCTGCGCTTTATCTTCATACATCTTCATATCGACACGTTCCAAAAACTCTTCCAGGGTTTCTTGTCCGTCATAAGCCGCCACGCCGCAGCTGATTGCTATACTGTACTCACTGTGCCCCTTTTTAAAACGGTGACCTGTAATCGTTTCCGACATTTCCAGGCAAAGCCTTTCCACATAGTCTTTATCACTGAAAGGGCAGGCCAGTAAAAACTCATCGCCGCCGATCCTGGCTGCCCAGCCGCTGCACTGCTCATTAAGCGCATTTATTTTGTCAACTACATAAAGAATGACCTCATCGCCGCATAAATGCCCAAACCTGTCATTGACACTTTTAAAATGGTCGATATCGATCAGCGCCAGCGTCAGCTTTAACTGTTCTTTCTGAACAGCAAACATTTCCTGCAGCAGATTGTTCGCATGGCCTTTACTGTAAAGGCCCGTAAAACTGTCACGGGCCGCAAGTTCACTGTAACTGCTGATCAGTTCCCGCAGCTCACTGCTGTCTTCGCTGGTAGCATCATAAACGCTGAAAGAATTTGTCACATCGCGTCCCAGCTCCAGCACATATTCTTTACCATCTTGCTCCCAGGGCGTACTAAGAATCAAAATACTTTTATCTCCCAGATATTCCATTTTCATGATTTGCTTTTTCTGCTGGACAGCCCTTTCGGATGAACAATTCGGACAGGGCTTACTGCGATTCCACAGCTCATAACATTTGCGGCAGGGCTCACACATCTTGCCGTCATTATAATCGTGGACTAAGTGTGTCCTCATATCCACGAAGCGGTAAACATCAAATAATTTATCTATAGTTAAATTCCCTGCAAGCTCCTGATCGATTGCATCTATCGGATATATATTTTCTTCCAGTTCTATACTATCCATACCCTTTAAAGCCATTCAATTCTCACTTTCATATTTTTTATTAATTACTTATTGTTTTACAATTACAACAAATATAAATTGCCTTGGCAACGATTACTCGCTGCATTTGTACATATGCTATAATAAACATATATCATTAATTAGAGGTCACATATTATGGATATAAAACAATTGATACACACACTGCAGCACACACACCAGCTGCAGCCGGAACAAATGCAGACCTTGCTCACAGCCGCTTTCAGCGACGCTGTCATCCGTGCAGAACTGGCTCAGGCTGCACAGCAAACTGCTCAGGCTGTTTTCGGCAATAAAATCTATATTCGCGGGCTGATCGAATTCACCAATTACTGCAGAAATGACTGTTATTACTGCGGAATACGACGCAGCAACACAGAAGCTGTTCGTTACCGCCTGACCGAAGAACAAATCCTTTCCTGCTGTGAGCAGGGTTACGCCTTGGGCTTTAGGACCTTTGTTCTGCAGGGTGGCGAAGATCTTATCTACAGCGACACAGATCTGGCAGCTATCATCAGCGCCATAAAACAGGCTTATCCTGACTGTGCCGTTACACTTTCCATCGGCGAACGCAGACGTGAAGCCTATCAGCTTTGGAAAAAAGCAGGCGCAGACCGTTATCTGCTGCGCCACGAAACAGCAGATAACGAACATTATGCACGACTGCACCCGGCAGAACTCAAAGTGAGTAACCGCAAACGCTGCCTGCGCGATCTCAAAGAACTGGGTTATCAGGTCGGCACTGGCTTTATGGTAGGCTCGCCCTGGCAAACAATGGCTAATCTGCTCGAAGACCTGGCCTTTATCCGTGAACTGCAGCCGCAGATGATTGGTATCGGTCCCTTCATTCCCCACCATGCTACACCCTTTAAAAATTATCCCGCAGGAACGCTGGAACAGACCTTAACACTGCTGTCCGTCCTGCGCCTGATGTTTCCCAAGGTATTACTGCCTGCGACAACGGCTCTCGGCACCATCGTTCCCAACGGACGTGAGCTTGGTATTTTAGCAGGTGCCAATGTTGTAATGCCCAATCTTTCCCCGGCAGATGTCCGCCAAAATTATCTTCTTTATGATAATAAACTCTGTAGCGGAGCAGAAGCCGCCGAAGCCAAGAATGACCTCGCCGCACGGCTGCATTCTATCGGCTATGAAATAGCCGAAGGCCGCGGTGATTATAAGGAGTCCTGAAAATGCTAGCAAAAGATCAAGTCATAAATACCTACCGTGCGCTCAATAACTGGCGCAGCTTCCGTTTGAAGCTGTTTATTGAAGGTATCATAATCGGTATCCTTTCAGGGCTGATCATCAGCTTTTTCCGCTGGTCCCTGCATCTGGTAGAAACTAACCGTGAACATATTTACACATTTCTTAAAAACACAGACTGGTATTGGACCGCTTTTTGGTTCATCGCTTTAGCTGTAATAGCCTTCACTTTAGACAGACTGACAAAATATGAACCTCTGGCTGCCGGCAGCGGTATCCCTCAGGTCAAAGGCGCTATTTTAGGCTTCATTAAAATGCGCTGGCTGCGAATCCTCTGGGTCAAACTGCTCGCAGGTATCATCGGCATCGGAGCCGGTCTTTCCCTGGGGCGGGAAGGTCCTTCGATCCAGCTCGGCGCCGTAACGGCACAGGGACTCAGCCGCCTGCTGAAACGTACCCGGCTCGAAGAACGTTACCTGCTTACAAGCGGTGCCAGTGCCGGCTTGGCGGCAGCCTTCAACGCTCCGTTAGCGGGCGTTATTTTTGCTTTAGAAGAACTGCACCGCAATTTTTCCGGCGTCGTCCTGCTGCCAGCCATGGCTGCCGCAATGACTGCAACGGTTATTTCACGTTTCTTCTTTGGTAACGACACTATTTTTGATTTTTTCGGTCTGCCTTTCCTGCCGCTGGAATATTACGGCTATGTGGCCCTTTTAAGCCTGGTCGTAGGTTTGGCAGGCGTAATTTTTAACGCCGGACTTTTAAATATTCCCCGTTTCTACAAACTTTTTCCTACTCCGTTCAGCAAAATAGTCTTCGCATTATTCTGCGCCGGTATTTTAGGCTTTGTTTATCCGCAGGTGCTGGGCGGCGGCAACGAATTGATCAACAATATTGCCAAAACACCTTACACTCTGCAGGCTTTACTGTTGCTGCTGGCAGGTAAATTCATCTTTACAATGCTCAGCTACGGCAGCGGCGTCCCCGGCGGCTTCTTTCTGCCTATGCTTGTCATTGGAGCACTCACAGGCAGTGTCATCAGCAATATCATGATTGCTTTAGGGCTTCTTGACCCTTTCTTTTACTCCAATATCATCGTCATCTCTATGGCGGCTTTCTTTTCCGCCTCGGTACGGGCTCCGATCACCGGTATCATCCTTATTATGGAAATGACCGGCTCCTTCCAGCATATGCTGGTTTTGTCCATTGCCTCAATCGTGGCCTTTATTGCCGCCGAGCTGTGCCGCAGCAAACCGATCTATGAAGAACTGCTGGCACGCAGTCTGCAGTCAGCCAATAAAAATGACGGCAGTCACTGTGAAAGACAGCGGAACGTCATTGAACTGGCAGTCTGCAGCGGCAGTCCTATCGACGGACGTCTGATCAAAGAAATCAACTGGCCTGAGCATACACTGCTCGTGGACGTCAAGCGCGGCGAAAGCGATCTGATACCCATAGGCGACACCAGATTGCGGGCCGGCGACTTCCTTTATGTCCTCACCGACGATACATTAGCCAAAGATCTTCGTAAAATGGCCGAGGGTGAGTAATCTTATTCTTTTATATTGCGAAATTTTACTGATAACTTATCAGTTTTCCCTTGTCAAATAGTTGTTTTTTAGATATAATGTAAAGCACATTCTGTTTCTTATCAGAATGGCAAACTTGCACTTATCTATAATTCGAGGAGGGGTTCCCACATGGACAAAGTTAAGGAAACCTTAAATAAGGTTCCGCTCTCCGGATACATTGTTTTGGTTATCGCCATTGCAATTTTCTCCGGTCTGTTTGCAAATGCCGGTCATGGTCTGAATATTTTCGACTTTGACACATTAAACGGTAAATTCGGTACAATGAAAAGCGCTAAAGCAACATTCTCAGGTCAAGGCGGCAGCGGTGCACGCGACGGCTTCCTGTTTGCTTTCGGTTTGGCTCCCGGCGTTATGCTGGCAATGGGCCTCATTGAAGTAGTTGAGCATTACGGCGGTCTTAAAGCAGCTCAAAAGCTGATGACTCCGATTCTGCGTCCGATCCTTGGTATTCCTGGTATCTGCGGTATCGCGCTCGTTTCTTCACTGCAAAGCACTGACGCCGGCGCAGGTATGACCAGACAATTACATTTGGAAAAACAGATCACTGATAATGAACTTTTGATTTTCAGTGCTTTCCAGTTTACAGCAGGCGGCCTGATCACTAATTATCTTTCTTCCGGTTCCGCACTGTTTGGATTCTTGACAGTACCTATTTCCATACCTCTGGCAGTACTGTTTGTTATGAAAATTTTCGGCGCTAATATGATGCGCGCCTATGTAAAAATATTCTGCAAGGAGGCCGCATAAGCATGAGTGAAGAAAAAATCAACCACGCTCCCGAAGACGCTGCAGCTGCGGCAGAGGCGGAACTTAACGCAAAATTAGCAAAACCTTCCTTAATGGATATCTTCGTTCGCGGTGCCCGCAAAGGCTGGAACATCGCTATTGATAATATTATCCCTAACGTTTTGATGGCTTATGTCTGCATCAAAATCTTAAACGTTACCGGACTCCTGACTCTGGCAGGCAAATTCTTCGCTCCTGTTATGGCCATCTGGGGTCTTCCCGGCGAAGCAATCATGGTACTGTTCAGTGCGCTCATGTCCATGGGCGGCGCTGTTGGTGTCTGCATGGCGCTTTATAACGACGGCGGCATCGATGAACGCTCGATTACCATCGTTATCCCCGCTATCTACCTCTTGGGTTCCAAGATCCAATATCTGGGCCGTTTGCTGGGTACTGCCGGCGTTCCTTCCAGACATTATCCGATCCTGCTCAGCATTTCTTTCCTGAATGCCGGTATCGCCATGTTCATCATGAAAATTTTGACCATGTAAAGCAGTCGTCAGTTTATACTGAAATTAAAACTCCATTCCAGTTATACTGGAATGGAGTTTTTTATTTAGAAACAACTATTTTCGCAATAAAGAAATCTCTTTTCCGTTGTAAATACAACTTACTTTAAACTGTAATTATAATATCATAAACATGGAAGAAGTATTTGTCTGCTCTGCCGTTATGGCAGCAACCACAATAACGGAGAAGGAAATCTCCATAATTATAAGGAGTGATATTATGGAACCGAAAATGTTTTGTTTTCAATGTCAGGAAACAGCCGGCAATAAAGGCTGTATGTTTGGAGGTGTCTGCGGTAAAAAACCTGAAACCGCTAATCTGCAGGACCTGCTGATTTATGTGACCAAGGGACTTTCCGAAATAACAACCCGCCTGCGCTCTGAAGGCAAAGAAATCCCAGCAGCCATCGACCGGCTGATCACTACTAACCTGTTCATGACCATCACTAACGCTAATTTTGACGATGACCGTTTTATCGACAGAATCAATGAAACTCTATCCAGCCGTGACGAACTGTTTGAACAGCTCCATGACGATACAGGACTGAGCGATGCCGCTTCTTGGCAATATCGTACCGCAGAAGAAAGGACCTTAAAAGCTGACAAGGTGGGAGTACTGGACACCGGGAATGAAGACTTACGCAGTCTGCGTGAGCTGACCCTCTACGGCTTAAAGGGTATGGCTGCTTACAACAAACACGCTAACGTTCTGGGTTACGCCGATACAGCTATCGATGCCTTTTTGCAGAAAGCTTTAGCAAAAACCTTAGATGACAGTCTGAGTACCGATGACCTGACATCCCTTGTCCTGGAAACAGGCAGCTTCGGCGTCAAAGTTATGGCACTGCTTGATACTGCCAACACTTCGACCTATGGCAACCCTGAGATCACAAAAGTTGAGCTTGGTGTCAGAAACAATCCCGCGATTCTTATTTCCGGACACGACCTGCGTGATTTAGAAATGCTGCTGGAACAGACTGCTAATACAGGCGTCGACGTTTATACCCATTCTGAAATGCTGCCGGCACATTATTATCCGGCTTTCAAGAAATATCCTCATTTTGCAGGCAACTACGGCAACGCCTGGTGGAAACAAAAAGAAGAATTCGAAGCCTTCAATGGTCCGATCCTTCTGACTACCAATTGTCTAGTGCCTCCCAAAGAGAGCTACAAAGATCGTATCTACACTACAGGCTCGGTAGGTTTTTCCGGCTGTAAACATATTGATGGAGAAATCGGGGAAACAAAAGATTTCTCTGCTATCATTGAACACGCTAAAAAGTGCCCTCCTCCCACACAGCTGGAAAGGGGCGAACTTGTAGGAGGTTTTGCACATCACCAGGTCCTCGCTCTGGCAGATAAAGTCGTTGACGCAGTCAAAAGCGGAGCCATCAAAAAATTTGTTGTTATGGCAGGCTGTGACGGACGCAGCCCGGCACGTAATTACTATACAGATTTCGCGAAAGCTCTGCCACAGGATACTGTTATCCTGACTGCCGGCTGTGCCAAATATAAATATAATAAGCTGCCGCTCGGCGATATCGGCGGCATCCCCCGTGTTTTAGACGCAGGTCAATGCAACGACTCCTATTCGCTGGCGCTGATCGCACTCAAGCTGAAAGAAGTTTTTGGCTTGGATGATATCAACCAGCTGCCTATTGTTTACAATATCGCCTGGTATGAACAAAAGGCCGTTATCGTTCTTCTGGCACTGCTTTCCCTGGGCGTTAAAAATATTCATCTCGGCCCTACTCTGCCAGCCTTCCTGTCGCCAAATGTTGTCAATGTCTTGATCGAAAACTTTGGTATTGCCGGAATCACTGATGTAGATACTGACCTGGAAATATTTTTTGGTAAAAATTAAACCTGCATAAAAAAGACGAGTCCGTTAGGACTCGTCTTTTTGCTTATAATTCATCCAGTTCCATAATACAGCTGGCCAAAAGCAGCGCTCTTTCAGTTAATGTAGCTACCTCTATATACTCACTGTCGCTGTGAGCCCCGGCGCCGCAGGGTCCTACACCGCACAGAGTGGGTGCACCTGTCATGGCCGGCCAGGCCGCGTCAGAAGCCCCGCCAACATATTGCTGACCCGGTTTTGCCAACCCGAGCTTTTCAGCCTGACTTGCATAGTGTTCGTACAGCCGCTGCACTCCGGGTGTAGTTTCAAATGGCATAAATTTAATCACATTGCCAGTTACCGTAGTCTTAGTATGAGGAACATAATTCGTTTCTACAATCCGCTGCACATCGGCAATAGACTTTTCTGCTTCGACAATAGTTTTAAAGCGCACATCAACCTCGCCAACGGCCTTATCAGCAACAATATTAGCCATAGTACCGCCGCTGACAACACCAACATTATATGTAGTCCCAACAGCAAAATTATTGAGAGCATGGATAGCTACTGTTTTCTGTGCCAGTTCCAAAATCGCACTGGCGCCTTTTTCAGGTTCATTCCCCGCATGTGAAGCGATCCCCTCTACTACCAGCGTTGGCCTGGTAGTTCCCTTCCGGCCCGTAACGACGCTGCCGTCAACGCGTCCAAATTCCAGATTAAAAACAGCATCCTTCCCTGCGCCCGCTTTTTTGAACTGTGCCACCGCATCAGTAAAAGGATGTGACATTTCTTCATCACCGCACAGTAAAACGGTCATATCCGTCTCCTGCCAGCCATTCTCCAGCAAGGCCCTGATTACATATAAAGCCATAACCAGCCCGCCTTTCATATCCAGTACGCCTGGGCCGTAAGCCCGTCCGTTTTCAACCTTGAATGGGCGAACCGCCGCTGTACCTTGATTGAACACCGTATCCATATGCCCTGAAAACAGTACCTGCTTTTTACCGGGCTGCGCTTTCCTAGCAAGCAGCTGTACAGGAGCACCATCAGTTTCCAGATATTCTACAGTAAATCCCAGCACTTCTAAGAACGCTCCTATTCTCTGTGCCACCGCATTTATACCGGCCAAAGCATCTGCTCCTGAATCAATATTCACCAATTCTTCCAGTAATTGCAGCATCCCCTGCTCTGATCCTCTGATCTGATCTAAAATTTTCGTTTTCATCAAAACTCTCCTCTGCATAAATACAAGTATAATTCTTATATTATTCGCTTACTATGCTTTTTTTCCTGCTTTTTGCTCATAAAAAATCATATTTTCAGAAAATTTATAAATGAATTCCAAAATAAAAAACAGTATGAGATTTAATCCCATACTGTTTTTTTATGCTTAACCGCTTATTACTGCATTTCATCCAGATGCATGATACACATCGCCAGGAGCTGCGCTCTTTCAGTCATCGACGGCACGAATAAATACTCATTATTACTATGAGCACCTACAGCCTGCGGACCCATCCCGCATAAAGTCGGCGCACCGACCATGGCCGTCCAGGCAGAATCAGCACTGCCGCCGACATATAAAGCTCCCGGGACTGGCAGCCCCAGCTTTTCAGCCTGTTTAGACAAATGATCATACAGCTTTTGTACGCCGTCAGTAGTTTCCAGCGGCATAAACTCGATCCTGTTTTCTGTTACAGTAGTTGTTGTATTGGTCACATAAGTTTTTGCCGCTATTGCTTCCACACTTTTTATTGCTTTTTCAGCTTCTTCACCGATGCAGTCACCTGCAAAAGCAACAGGCATATTCAGCAGCTTTGCCAAATGCTTGGCAACAGGCGCCAGACTGTATTTTATATTAACTTGTCCTTTAGGACGGCCTAAATGCGCCATCAAAATGACCGCAGCTTTATGCTCCAGTAAATATTTGATAGTTTCTAACGAAGCACGAATTCTGGTATCATCGGTAATCTTACCGGTTTCGTCCATCGGCACGTTATAGTCGACACGTACCAGAACTTTTTGACCAGCAACGTCTAAATCACACAGGTTTTTTTTATCCATTAGAATGATATACTCCTTTAATTACAGGCCTTGTTTAGCAATGTAGGCAGCAAGATCTACCACACGATTGGAATAACCCCATTCGTTATCATACCAGCTGACAACTTTCGCCATTCTTTTGCCGACCATCATCGTAGACAAACCATCAACGATAGAACTCAACGGACAGCCATTGTAATCTCTGGAAACCAAAGGCAGCTCATTATAACCCATAATGCCTTTTAATTCACCCTCAGCTGCTTTTTTCAAAGCGGCATTTATTTCTTCAACAGTAGTATCTTTTTCCAAAACAACAGTCAAATCAGTAATGGAAACATTTGGTGTCGGCACACGCATAGCAAAGCCATTCAATTTGCCTTTGACTTCAGGAAGCACCAGAGAAACTGCTTTCGCAGCTCCGGTAGTAGTAGGAATAATGGACATCGCCGCAGCACGGGCACGACGCAGATCCTTATGCGGTAAATCAAGGATTTTCTGATCATTTGTATAGGAATCAATACCAAAGTTTTCCAAAAGCACTTTGGTAAACGGAGCCAGGCAGTTAGTAGTGCAGGAAGCATTTGAAATGATATGATGCTCCGCAGCGTTGTATTTTTTCTCATTAACACCCATAACGATAGTGATATCCTCGCCTTTAGCAGGTGCGGAAATAATTACTTTTTTAGCGCCGGCAGTCAAGTGCGCTTTTGCTTTTTCACCTTCAGTAAAGCGTCCAGTAGATTCAACTACGATCTCAACTCCCAATTCACCCCAAGGCAGCTTAGCAGGATCTGTTTGAGCGATAACTTTGATTTTTTTACCGTCAACAACGATATTATCACCGTCAACAGAAACTTCATGCGGGAAAGTGCCATGTACAGAGTCATATTTCAAAAGATGAGCCAAAGTTGCAGCATCAGTCAAGTCGTTAACGGCAACTACTTCTACCTCCGGATTAGTAAAAGCAACACGGAAAACCTCGCGGCCGATACGGCCAAAACCATTAATACCAATTTTTGTCATGATAAAAATCCTCCTTTTATGCTTTGAGCAAATTATATGTTTGCACTAATGTGCCTTGTAACCTTAATCATTTTCCAACATTCTCACTATGTCGTGAGCTGCTGCTTCATCAGTTATCAGTATATCCTGACGCGACGCCCTGATTACTGACAAGATAGCTGCTGCTTTAGACCGTCCTCCGGCTACGCCGATAACAGTTCCGATCTTTGGCAGATCCTGCAGCATCAGTCCGGCGTTGTTTGTCATATAGATCTGTCTGCCATCTAAAGCGCAGTACTGCCCGAACGCTTCGCCTACGGCGCCGTCATCCAGCAGTTTTTTTATGAATTCCGGCGGCAGCCTGCGGTGCCGTGCCATTACTGAAGCCTGTCCTACACCATGCACCAGGATATCGGCCTGTTTGATAATATCAACCACAGATTTGACCCCAATATCCTCTGCTAAAATACTATTCAGTATCTCTTCACTGACGCTGTCCGGGACATACAGCTGCCTGTAAGATGCTCCCAGCCGCTGAGCCAGGACTGTGGCTATAGTATTAGCCTGTAATTCAACATTATCACCCAAACCGCCGCGGGCTGGTACTACAACTGTTTTAGGCTCATTGCCGCTTACATTAGCAGCCAGGGCAGCCATAGTTGTACCACCGCTTACGGCAACGATATGTTCTTTGCCGTCATTCAGCAGATTTCCAAGAATCCTCGCTGCAGCACGGCCGATTTCACGTTTGACCACCTCTTCCTGGTCAGAGTCTCCTGGAATGATGACTACACGCCCAATATCCAGGCGTTCACATAAAAACTGTTCCAAAGAGTTCAGATCCTGCAATTTACGGACATAAT
>OGKZ01002146.1_pt1 | contig 11049 bp, 9 predicted proteins | sample 1572571 | NCBI WGS metagenome assembly OGKZ01 (sample SAMEA2581906, study PRJEB24529) | metagenome | biome: Human gut stool | place: China | collected 2011 | reverse complement strand
ATGCTTGAGGCCCTTGGTATTCAGGGAGACCTGCGCATTGCTCCACTCCTTGCCCACGAGGTTCGGCACCTTGACGGTGTTCTGGCTGCGGTCGATGCCGTCGGTGGCAATGCCCAGATAGGGGGCTATCTCACTGATGATGTTGCCGACCACAGGCGCAGCCAGGATGGACGAATAGTCGGTGTGGGCGTTATTGGGGTCGTCCAGCATGACGTAGACCAGAATTTCGGGGTCGTTGGCGGGCAGGACGGCGGCAAAGGAGGCGACTTTCTTGTAGTCGCCGTCGGCGCGGCGCTCCATGTTCAGCTGCTCGGACGTACCGGACTTGCCGCCGATGCGGTAGCCCGCGACATAGGCGTTGGAGCCGCCGCCGGTGGTGGTGCCGTCGCCGACCTCATACTCCATGATCTGGCGGATGGTCTCGCTGGCGCTCTTGCTGATGACCTGACGGCGGACGTTCGCGCCGATCTCCTCGACGACGTTGCCGTTCTGGTCGGTTATCTTATCCACCACATGAGGGGTGACGAGGTAGCCGCCGTTGACGGCTGCCGAGATGGCGGTGCAGACCTGCAGCGGGGTCACAGCCATTGCCTGACCGAAGGAGGAAGACGAAAGCTCGACCTCGCCCAGCTGGCTCTTGGTGTAATACTTCATCATGCCCGTCTCGTTGGGCAGGTCCACGCCGGTGCGCTCGGTGAAACCGAAAGCGTCGAAGTAGTCGTAGAAGACGCTGGAACCCAGCCGCTGACCCAGCTGGATGAAGTAGATGTTGCAGCTGTTCCGGAGGGCCTCGGCGAGGTTCTGGACGCCGTGGGCCTTCTTACCGGCGCAGTGGTACGTCTCTTTTGCCACGCCATAGGCACCGGAGCAGTTGAAGGTGGTGTAATAGGTGGCCTTGCCCGAGTCCACACCCATCGCGGCCGTGATGACCTTGAAGACGCTTCCGGGATAGTACAGCTCGGTGATGGTCTTGTTCTTCCACTGGATGTCGCGGTAGGTGCCGGTGTAGTCAGGGTCTTCTTCCGGTATCTTCTTGCCCTGCTCATCCCGGAGATAGTTGCCATTGGCGTCTTTCTTGTAGATGGTGTAGATCTCCGGCTCGGCGTTCACCTGCTCATTCAGATAGGCCAGGTTCTCGCTGAAATCCAGCGGAGCGTTGGGGTCGAAGTCAGGCTTCGAGGCCATGGCAAGGATGGCACCGGTCTTGACGTTCATGACGATGGCTGCGCCGCGGTTCTCGACCGTGTTGGCGTAGATGGCCTCGTTGAGGTAGCGCTCCACGACCTCCTGCACATTGACATCCAGCGACAGCACCAGATTGGAGCCGTCCTTGGCGGCGTAAGTGGTGGCATTGGCGTCGGCGATGGCGTTGCCGTAGGCATTGCGGAGGGTGATGGTGCGGCCATTGACGCCCGCGAGGGTGTCATTGTAGGATTTTTCGAGGCCGTAGAAGCCCTCGCCGTCGCCGTTGCAGAAGCCCAGCACCGATGCGGCGAACGCGCCGTAGGGGTAATCGCGCTGGAAACTCTTGGACGAAGAGACGGAGACGCGGCCCTTCTTGATGACGGTGCCGTCTTCCAGAGTCTTGGCTTTGGCGTGATTTTTATTATATTCGCTGATGTATTTCTCGATGGAGAGCTTGACGGCATTGTTCACCTTGGTGGCCAGCACCTGATAGGACGACCCGTTCTTGGCCAGCGCGTCGTGGACGGTCTGGTACTGGGTCTGATATTCTGCCGAAGAGGTATCTACGCTGTCCAGACTCTCACCGTCGCCGGAGAGCAGCCGCAGGGTGAGCTGGCGGCTCACATCGGCCAGCGTCGTCTCGTCCACGGTCTTGATGCTCTCGCTTGTCTCCTCGACGGTCTGGCTGGTGAAGAGGGCCGTGCTGTAGCTGGGGTCGGCCCAGATGGTCCATACTACGCTGGTGGACGCCAGCGTGATGCCGGAGGCATCGTAGATCTCGCCGCGGGTGGCCTGGATGGTGCTGTCCAGCAGCTGCTGCTGGGCCGCATACTGACGGAAGGTCGCGCCCTGTTTTATCTGGATGTTATACAGGCTGTGGGTGACGATGCCCGCAGCCGCCACTACAAAAAATACCGCCGCGCCGAAGCTGAAATGCCGCAGCCGCGCACTGAGGCGCTCGTGCGGGTCGCTGCGGCGGAGGCGGTAGTAGATGCTCTTATGCTGGTCGTTGGAGGGCTTGTTTTGCATGGTATTCTCCTGCAGAAACCAGAAAAGCGTGCGCTGCCGCACGCTTTTCTGTCTGTTTGCTTATTTTACGCTGCGGACGGAAGCCAGAATGGTCATGGCACCGTCGTGCAGGAAATCCGTCCACTGGTGGACAGCCGACTCCCTGCGCACCAGTACGCTGTCGCTGTCGAGGCGGATGTAGGTGAGCTGGCTCTGGTCCATCTTCATGAGGCCCAGCCGCCCGGCCACTTCTTCCACGCTGGTGATGTTGGTCTTGCTGTTGAGGACGCTGTTATAGTAGGTGTACTGGCTCTGCTCGCTCACGAGTTCCGCTTTGGCCTTCTGAATCTGGTCGTTGACCTCCACCAGCTGGGCCTCGCTCCACAGCAGGCTTACCGCAAAGCCTGCCAGCAGCGCCATCGAGATCAGTTGAAGTGCGTGCTGCATGGCCGCTTGGAACGGGCTGAGACGGCGTTTGCCGCCCTTTTCCACCCGCAGTGCGACCTTGCGCTGAGTCTGAGGCGCTTTTCTGCGACGCACCTCAGACGACATATCATAAGCTGGCTGACCCATAGTTGATCTCCTCCTCTTACATTGAGCGGCGTCTTATCCGGCTCAGAGTTTCTCCAAAACGCGCAGATGAGCAGAACGGCTGCGCCGGTTCTCCTCCAGTTCCTGCTTGTCGGCCTCGATGGGCTTCCGGGTAATGAGCTTTGCCTTCGCCTTGCCGCCGCAGACGCAGACCGGGAACTCCGGCGGGCAGGTGCAGGCGGTGGACCAGCGGCGGAACTTGTTTTTCACCAGCCGGTCTTCCAGCGAATGGAAGGTGATCACACACAGCCTTCCGCCCGGGGCAAGGTGGTCGAAAATGGTATCCAGACCTTCCTCCAGAGCGTCCAGCTCGTGGTTGACCGCGATACGCAGCGCCTGAAACGTGCGCCGCGAAGGATTCTTGTTCTTGCGCCGCTCCGCAGGCGGCATGGCGCCGGCCACGATGTCGGCCAGCTGCAAAGTCGTCTCGATGGGGGCCGTCTCGCGGGCCTCCACGATGTGGCCGGCGATCTGCCAGGCATAGGGCTCTTCGCCGTAGTCCCGCAGGATGCGGGAGATCTCTTCCCTGCTGGCGGTGTTCACGAGGTCTGCCGCCGTCTCGCCCTGCTGGCTCATCCGCATATCCAGCGGGGCGTCTGCCCGGTACGAAAAGCCCCGGGCCGCGTCGTCCAGCTGATGGCTGGAAACGCCGAGGTCCAGCAGCGCACCGTTTATCTTCTCGATGCCGAGGCTCTCGAGGGCTTGTCCGGCGTAGCGGAAGTTTATCTGCACCACCGTGGCCGGGAGCCCGGCCAGCCGCGCCCTGGCGGTCTGCACCGCGTCGGGGTCCTGGTCGAGGGAGACGAGCCGCCCGCCTTTTGCGCCGTCCAGCCGGAGGGCGATCTGGCGGGAGTGTCCCGCGCCGCCCGCCGTGCCGTCTAGATACGTGCCTGCCGGGTCGATGTTCAGTCCGTCGAGGCACTCGTTCAGAAGCACGGGGATATGCTCAAACGAGGCCGGGTCGAACTGTGCCAAATCTTCTGTCTGAGTCACCGCGCCCAGCCTCCTTTCGTTTCGTGTTTCGAGCCGTCCGATACGCCGGACATCTCCCGGGGAGTTTGTCCCGTTTTTTGCTCTGTCATGATACCTGACGACTCTATTTTATTTTAGCAAATCGAAACGCCGAATGCAAGTTTTTTCCTGCGCTTTTTTCCTACAAAATGTTACAAAAAAAGCCCCTGCGAATCGTCATTTTTACTCGCAGGGGACTGTATTCAGGTCAGGAGCGGCTCATCACACGCCGCGGCGGGGGGTCTGGCGCAGGTTCGCGCGGACGTTTTTCACCTGGGCGGCGTTCTCAGACATCGTCTCCTCGGTGGTTTTCAGCATATTATCGCAGTAATCTGTGACCGTCTGGCGGATGGTGCGGGCCTCGGTCTGGGCAGCGGAGACGATCTCGGACGCACGCTGCTGGGCGGCGCGGACGATCTCGGCCTCGCTCACGAGGATGCGGGCGCGCTCTTCTGCCTTCTTGACGATGGCCTGTGCCTGCGCGTTGGCCGACTCGATGAGCTGGGCGCGGTCGCTGACGATGGACTGGGCCTGACGCAGCTCCACGGGGAGGTTTGCGCGGATGTCATCGAGATAGTCCCGAATTTGTTCCACATCCACGATGCGCTTGCCGCCCGAAAGGGGCATTCCGGTGCTCTCTTCCAGCAGGTCTTCGATGGTATCCAAAAGCTCGTTGACGTTCATCACGCTTCTCCTTCTTCCTCTGCGGCGTCCGCCATGGGTCTCACATATTTCCAGAGCAGGACTTTGCCGTACTTATACTGCTTCTTCAGCTGTAGACTGCCCACTTCGGCGGGGAGGACGAGTTTCGTCTCGCTCTCGCAGATGACGATGCCGCCGGGGGCGACGCACTTATCCACGATGGGGAGGATATTTTCCAGCGTGCCGTTGTGGAAGGGCGGGTCCAGCAGCACCAGATCGAACTGCTCCCGGCAGGCCGAGAGGAAGCGGGCCGCTTCGCCGATGTTGACGCGGCTGCGGTCGAAGACGCCGCAGTTCTTGCAGTTCTTCATGACGATGTTCACGGCCTCACGGTTCTCGTCCAGGAACACGCACCGGGCAGCGCCCCGGCTCAGCGCCTCAATGCCCAGCTGGCCGCTGCCTGCGTACAGGTCCAGCACACGGGCTCCGGGCAGGTCGAATTGGACGATGCTGAACATCGCCTCCTTCACCTGATCGAGGGTGGGGCGGGTAATATCCGTGCCGGGCAGCGCTTCCAGCCGTCTGCCGCGGGCTTCTCCTGCAATGACTCGCATGGTTTTGGCCTCCTTCGGGTCTTTCCTGTTATCGTAACTTCATATTATCGTCATACCGCCGGTCTTTGTCAAGGGCAGTGTCATGATTCGTTGCGTTACGGTCATGAATGTGCTAAAATCATACCAGAACGCCGCTTTTTCGGGCGTACAAAAGGAGAGTATTTATCATGAAAGTCCTGCTCATCAACGGCAGCCCCCACGAGAAGGGCTGCACCTATACCGCACTGAGCCTCATCGCCGGGGAGCTGAACGCCGCCGGCATCGAGACGGAGATCTTGAACGTCGGCACAAAGCCCGTGGGCGGCTGCATCGGCTGCGGCGGCTGTGCTGCCGGCAAGGGCTGCGTCTTCGGCGGCGTGGTCAACGAGGCCATCGAGAAAGCCAGGACTGCCGACGCCTTCGTCTTCGGCACACCGGTGCATTACGCTTCCGCCTCCGGCAACATGACCAGCTTCATGGACCGTCTCGCCTACGCGGGCGGCAGGTATCTGGCCTACAAGCCCGCCGCCATCTGCTGCTCGGCCCGCCGCGCCGGCACCACCAGCACCCTCGATCAGCTGGTGAAGTACCCCGAGTTCTTCCATATGCCGCTGGTGAGTGGCTCCTACTGGCCCATGGTCCACGGCTCGAACCCCGAGCAGGTACTGCAGGACGCCGAGGGCTGCGCCGTCATGCAGGAGCTGGGCCGCAACATGGCCTGGCTGCTCCGGTGCATCGAGGCCGGCAAAGCCGCGGGCATCCAGCACCCGGAGAATCCCCGCAGACCCATGACCAACTTTATACGTTAAACCTCTCAGTCAAAGCCTGACGGAGAGGTTTTCTCCAAGGGGCCGCGTTCCCGGCGGGAACGCGGCCCCTTCTTTCTGAAATTTTATTCAGAAACCGATAAAATCCGGCGCGGATTCTTTTTTCGTTCATAACTTTGTGGTAGCATAGGAACTAAAGTATTTTGCCACGGAGAACATTTGCCATGGAACACTACGATTGGAACGACGGCTGGCTCTTCACCCCGGTCTTTGACCCCGCCATCGTGCGGCCGGAATGCCCGGAGCTGACCCTTGAGCCGGTGCGCCTGCCCCACACGGTCAAGGCACTGCCCTACAATTACTGCAACGAGAACGACTACCAGAAGCTTTCGGGCTACCGGCGGGAGTTTTTTGCGCCCAAAGAATGGGAGGGCCGCACCGTTCTGCTCACCTTCGGAGCCGTGGCCCATGACGCCACGGTGTTCTGCAACGGGCGGCGGGTGTTCCACCACAGCTGCGGCTACACCGCATTTACCGTCGATTTGACCAGTGCTCTCCATCTGGGCCAGAAGAACGTGGTGGCTGTCCGCTGCGACAGCCGCGAAGATCTGAACATCCCGCCCTTCGGCGGGCAGATGGACTTTCTGACCTACGGCGGCATCTGCCGCGCCGTCTGCCTCGACGTGAAAGAGCCCGCCTACCTGCGGGACATCTTCATCGAGACGAAAGCCGAGGGCGATTTCCGCATCTACACGGCCACCGTGGGCGAGACCGTCGGCTGCACGTTACAGGCCGAGATCCGCAGCCCCTCGGGCAGCCGGGCGTTCTACACCGGCGAGCTGTCGCTGCCCATCACCGGCGCACTGAACAGCGTCCATCCGTGGAGCATCGAACACCCCACCCTTTACACCCTGACCGTCCGGCTCATCCGTCCCGGCACCGGCGGCCTGCCCGACCGGGTGCTGGACGAGAAAAGCTGCCGGTTCGGCTTCCGCACCCTGCAGTTCGTGGCGGGCGGGCTCTACCTCAACGGCCAGCGGGTGGAGCTGCGGGGCCTCAACCGCCGCCAGAGCTACGCCTATCAGGGCTATGCCATGCCCGACAGCATCCAGCGTCTGGACGCTCAGCTCCTGAAAAAGCAGCTGGGCTGCAACGCCGTGCGCCTCACCACTCCCCCCAGCCCCGCCTTCCTCGATGCCTGCGACGAGCTGGGCCTTTTGGTCTTTGTGGAGATGCCCGGCTGGCAGCACGTCGGCGACGACATCTGGAAAGCGCAGGCTCTGCAGAACTGCCGCGAGATGGTCTGCCAGTGCCGCAGCCACCCCAGCATCTTTTTGTGGGGCGTGCGGGTCAGCGGCAGCGCCGACGACGAGAGCTTTTATAAGCGCACCAACGAGACGGTGCGCCGCCTCGACCCCACCCGCCCCACGGCTGGTACCCGCAGCACCCGCCGCAGCCAGCTTCTGGAAGATGTTTACGCCTATGCCGACTACTCCTACCATGGGCGCGGCGTCGGGTGCGAGGCTCGCACCGCCGTCACCCCCGACACCCGGAAAGGCTATCTCATCAGCGAATTCGAGGGCGCCCAGTTCCCGGCCAAGCCCTTCGACGACGAGCCCCACCGCCTGGCGCAGGCCCTGCGCTACGCCGCCGTCCTCAACGACGCCATCGCTCAGCAGGGCGTGGCGGGCAGCTTCGGCTGGTGCATGACCGACTACAACACCCACCGCGAATTCGGCAGCGGCGACCGCATCAGCTATCAGGGTGTGATGGACATGTTCCGCAACCCGAAGCTTTCTGCCGCCGTCTACGCCAGCCAGAAGACGCCCCGCTCCCCTTCCGACATCGTGCTCGAAATTTCATCCAGCATGGCGCTGGGCGACCATCCGGGCGGCTTTGCGGGGGCGTGCTGGGCGTTCACCAACGCCGAGAGCCTGCGGCTCTACCGGGACAACGACTTCGTAGCCGAGTTCACCCCCGATCGTCGGGGCCGTTTTGCGGCTCTGCCCCACCCGCCCATTGAGATACACGATTTCGTGGGCCTGCTGCTTGAAAAATACGAGGGCATCGACCGCACTGCCGCGCCGCAGGTAGCCGCCATCCTCAACGAGATGCGCCGGGACTCTATGGAGCTTTCGCCCCTGTCCCGGGCGCGGATGTACTCACTGCGCCTGAGCTGGAACGAGCTGGTGCAGCTTTACTACAAATATATCGGTGTGCTGGGCAGCCCCGCCGCCGTCTACCGCTTCGAGGCCGTGTGGCATGGCCGGGCCGTCCGCACCGTCGTGAAGGAGCCGGTGCAGAGCGTCCGGCTGGAATGCACCGTCCACAATCCCATCCTGACCGACGGCCCCACCTGGGACTGTGCCGCCGTGAGTCTGCGGGCCATCGACCAGAACGGCAATCTCCTGCCCTACTGTGGTGAGGCCGTTCAGCTGAGCGTAGAAGGGCCGCTGCGCATCCTTGGCCCCAGCGTCGTCCCTCTGCGGGGCGGCATGGCAGGCACCTATCTCGCCACCACCGGCGAGGCCGGCCCGGCCAAGCTCCACTGCCGGATGGAGGGTGCCTTGGACACCGAAGTTTCCCTCACCATCCGCTGCCGGGAGGAGTGAGCGGCACTTAAACGCCGTCTCTTTACGATAGGTTTGCACTCTGTTCAAAATTTTCTCATGGTTGCATGGTATCCTGAAAGCAGAAAAACACAGAAGGGCGGCGCACCCGCCCCTCTTTTATGAGGAAGGATGTTTATGAAAGAAAAGATACGCCAGTTCATGATAGGCCGCTACGGCACCGATGGTCTGAACCAGTTTTTGAACATCGCCTCTCTCGTGCTGATCCTGGTCTATATCCTCACCCGTCTGCCGCTGCTGCTGTACGTCGGCGTGGTGCTGCTGGGCTTGTGCTACTACCGGATGTTCAGCCGCAACATCTCCAAGCGCACCGAAGAAAATTATAAATACTACGCCGTGAAGGACCGCATCCGCAATAAGTTCAGCGGCCTGAAGGACCAGTGGGACAACCGCAAACTCTACCACTATTACCGCTGCCCCCAGTGCCGCCAGAAGCTGCGCGTTCCCCGGGGCCGGGGCCGCATCCAGATCTCCTGCCCCCGCTGCGGCACCCAGTTCATCAAAAAGAGCTGAGCCATGTTTGGATATGTGATCCCGAACCACACCGCCCTCTCCCCGGAGGCGCAGGCGCGCTACCGCACCGCCTACTGCGGGCTGTGCCGCCGCATCGACGCGCTGCACGGGTTGCGGGGGCGGTTTACGCTGAGCTACGATCTCACCTTTCTGGACCTGCTGCTGTGCAGCCTGTATGAGGGTGAGAGCGAACTTTCCACCGGATGCAGCCGCTGCCCGGTGCACCCGCTGCACGGCGTGAACTGGCGGTCCAGCGGCCCCACCGACTACTGTGCCGACCTGAGCGTGGCGCTGCATTACTACAATGCCGAGGACAAATGGAAGGATGACCACAACCTGCTGGGCCTCGGCTATGAAAAACTGCTGTCCGGCTGCCGCACCGACGCCGAAGCCCGCTGGCCCCGGCAGTGTGCCGCCATCCGCAGCTGTCTGGCCCGGCTTGCAGAATACGAAGCCGCCGGCAGCGAGGACCTGGACGCCGTGTCCGGCTGCTTTGGCGAGCTGATGGCCGAACTGTTCGACTACAAGCAGGACCACTGGTCGCCGGAGCTGCGCAGCCTGGGCTTCCATCTGGGCAAGTTCATCTATCTGATGGACGCCTACGACGATCTGGCCCGCGACAAGCGGAAGGGCGCCTACAATCCCCTCAAAACCATGAGCGAGCAGCCCGGCTACGAGGAAGAGATGCGGGAAATTTTTGAGTTGCTGCTGGCACGCTGTGCCAAATGTTTTGAACGCCTGCCCTGCGTGGAGGACGCCGACCTGCTGCGCAACATCCTGTATTCCGGCATATGGCTGAAGTACAACTGCAACAATGCAAAGCGCTCCGGCCGGGATGCCGAAGCATCCACTTGATTTTTCCACGACGATACGGTAGACTATAGAGTATTGTGCGGCATTGCGGCCGCGCGAAATGAGACGTGAGGAAGTATATCCATGAGAGATCCGTATGAGGTGCTGGGCATTCAGCGCGGCGCAAGCGACGAAGAGATCAAAAAAGCATACCGCGCCAAATGCAAGCGCTGGCACCCCGATTTGAACCCCAACGACCCCACCGCCGAGGAGCACTTCAAGGAGGTGCAGGCCGCCTACGATGCCATCACCAAGGGCGAGACCGGCCCCCAGATGGGCGGCAATCCCTATGGCGGCTACCGTCAGCAGAGCTATGGCGGCTCCCAGCAGGGCTACAGCCAGCAGAACTACGGGTTTGACGGCTTCGATGGTTTTGACCCCTTCGGGTTCGGCTTTGGGTTCAACGGCTACAGCCAGCAGAGCGGTGCCAGCTACAGCGGCAGTGATTCGCCCGAGATGCAGGCAGCCCGCAACTTTGTGGTGAATGGCCGCTACGCCGAGGCACGCCGCGTGCTGGACGGCATGACCGCCCGCAATGCCCGGTGGTACTATCTTTCCTCGCTGGCCAATCAGGGCCTGGGCAACAGCATCGACGCGCTGCAGGATGCCCGCCGCGCCGTGCAGCTGGACCCCAACAACACCGAGTACCGGATGCACCTGCAGCGGCTGCAGTGGAAGCTGCTAAAAAGGAACGACGTGTTGTCATGTTTTTTCTCCTTGAGTTGTTTTTGAACTTCAAGGAAATTGTCGTTCCGGCACCTACTCGAGTAACTTGATATCAATCAAGAAAAGTTAAGATTCATCTAAGGAGAATCACTAACCTAGCCTTGATTTGTGACCGAAACCTTTCAGAATTCCGTTGCCGATGGCACAAGCCAGCTTGCGCTGGAAGGCTCTTGTACGAAGTTTCTTTTCTTCTTCGGGATGAGACAGGAAGGCGGTCTCCACAAGCACCGACGGAATATCCGGCGCCTTTAAGACCGCGAAGTTTGCCTGTTCGACCTTTCCACGGTGCAGCTGATTGATTCTGGAGAGCTCATTCAGAATTCGGGCTCCATAAACCATACTGTCCGAAACCTGAGATGTCATAGACATATCCATCAGGATGCGGGCAATCTGCTTGTCTTTATTGCTCAAGTTAACACCGCCGATCAAGTCGGCATCGTTTTGCTTGCGGGCGAGCCAGCGGTTTGCCGTAGAAACCTGACCTCTGGTATTCAGGACGTAAAGGGACGATCCTCTTGCGGTCGGCTTGAC
>OGKZ01002144.1_pt1 | contig 11072 bp, 10 predicted proteins | sample 1572571 | NCBI WGS metagenome assembly OGKZ01 (sample SAMEA2581906, study PRJEB24529) | metagenome | biome: Human gut stool | place: China | collected 2011 | reverse complement strand
ACCTGCTGCGCAAGGCCTTTGAGGGCGACTGGCTGCCGCCGGAGATCCTGTGGCGCGAAAAGGCCGCCTTCTCGGACGCCGTGGGCCACAGCATGGTGGACGACATCAAGGAGTACGCCGAGAGCCTGTACACCGATGAGGAGTTCCAGCTCCGCCGGGCAAACTACTCGGCCCACTGTATGCCCTTTACCAAGGAGAGCCTGTTCTACCGTGAGATCTTCGAGAAATACTACCACGACCAGAGCCGCACCATCGTGGGCTTCTGGATGCCCAACAAGGCATGGCCCAACTGCAACGTCAACGACCCCTCTGCCCGCGTGCTGGCAAACTACGGCGCTTCGGGCGTGTAATGAAGGAAACGAACGGGAAGCAAAAAATCCGTCTGGCAATGCCGGACGGATTTTTTTGTTTCTTCTCAAAATCACAGCTCGATCTTCTGGGCTGCTTTGGCGATCTCGGCCAGCAGGGCCACGAGCTTGGCCTCGTCCATCCGGCCGCTGTTGTTGGTAAAGGCGTAGAAGCACCCCTGCACGCAGAACGAGAGGACGATGCCGCGGCGGGGATCCGCCGTGAACGTGGGGTCCAGCTCCGCCACCCGCTTGCGCAGGCCCTGCTCGATGCTGTTGGCAAACACGCCCTGGCGGCTGCCCGAGAAGAGGATGTTGACGGCGCGCTGGTTCTGCACAAAGGCGCGGAACAGCCCCTGGGTCAGTTCCTCGGTGTGGTCCAGCGGGCGGTTCGGCCCAAAGTCGGTCACACAGGCAAGGATGTTGCCGATGACTTTGGTCTCCAGCCCGCTGGAGAGGGCGTAGATGTCCTCATAGTGGGCATAGAATGTGGATTTGTTGATGCAGGCCAGTGCGCACAGATCCTTGATCTTGATTTTTTCCAGCGGATTTTTGGCCCGCAGCTCCATAAATGCCTTTTCAATGGCACGGTCCGTTCTGGCAACGCGGATATCCAAAATAAACCACCTCTTTCCACGTTTGGTTGATTATCCAACCCTTTTCGTCTTTCGTCGATGGACAAGGGGTTGGTCTTTTTTTAGAATAAAATTGGGGTTACTCTTTCTGGTACAGCAGCCCCTTTTCAGCCAGAGCAGCCTTGACGCGGCGGAAGCTGGCTTCGTCCGGGCAGTGGAGGGTGTGCAGGTGCACGCCGCCGGTCATCCGGCTCAGCAGGCACTCCGGCGTATCCGCCGCCTGCCGGAGGAACAGGTCCACATCGTAGCGGCTGGCAAGGTTCAGGTTGCCGCGCAGCTCGCCGTACAGCGGGTTCTCCACGGCCACATCCACCACCACGCCGCCCTGGTCCACCACGGTGTACAGCTCGGCGCGCATCTCCTCGGCCGTGCGGTGGACACAGGCCAGGATGCCCGTGTAGCCTTTGGCCGCCGGGTGGAGCTGGTAACCCCGGGGCGTGGCGTCGATCTGGGCCCCGGCCGCCCGCAGCAGGGCCACGTCCCCCACCACGATCTGGCGGGAGACCCCCAGTTCCCCGGCCAGCAGGCTGGCGCTCATAGGCTCGCTGGCACCCGTCAGCCGTGTCAGTATCCTTTCCCTGCGCTGTGCAGCGTTCATCCCACTCTCCCCTTTCACTTCTCTCTTATCATAGCAGAAGCCGTGCCCCGGCGCAAGCTCAGTGTTTCAGCCGCAGCAGGGCCGCGTAGTTGGAGGGCACCTGGACTTTCATCCGGCCCCAGCCCACCTCGGCCAGCAGCTTCTGCCCGCCCACGGTGTCTTCCATCAGATCCTCGTAACCGGAGGCCTCCACGGGCAGCTGGAATTCCATCTGCACCGGGGTATCACCGTTGTTCATCACGGCCACGATGGCCTCGCCGTGGAAGACCTTGCCCATGCCCTCGAAGATGATCATGATGCCCTGACCGCCGGCGTCCACGACGCCAGCCTTCTTCAGGACGGGCAGCAGGTTGGGAGTGTCCTCCAGAGCCTTCTGACCGGCGGTCATCACGACGTCCCACAGCTCGGCCACGTCCTCTTTGCCGCAGGCAGCAGCTTCCTCGGAAGCGATGCGGGCAACGGTCAGGATGGTACCTTCGGTGGGCTTCATGACAGCCTTGTAAGCGCCCTCGACGCCCTTCTTCAGTGCAGCCACGATGTCGGCGGCGTCAGCCTCCTTTTTGCCCTCCAGAGCTTTGGAGAAGCCGCGGAACAGCAGGCTGGTGATGACGCCGGAGTTGCCGCGGGCGCCGCGCAGCATGGCGGAGGCAGCGGTCTTTGCGGCCTCGCCCACGGTGCAGCTGTCGTCCATGGCCTGCAGCTCACGGACGGCTGCGCCGACGGTCATGCCCATGTTGGTGCCGGTGTCGCCGTCGGGGACGGGGAACACGTTCAGCTCGTCCACGCGGGAGCGCTGGTTGTTGATGTTGTTTGCGCCGGAAATAATGGCGTCGCGCAGGATCTTACCAGAAATCATTGCTTTTTACTCCTTATATCTTCCCGGTACCCCCGGGCGGGCTTTGTCTCATCAGGCAACCACGTCATCGACCGATACGACCACGCGGGCGACTTTCAGGCCGGTGGCCTGCTCCACCTCGTCCTTCACGCGGTGCGAGATGGAACGCGCGGCGGTGGAGATGTTCAGCCCGTAGCTGACGGCAATGTGCAGCTCGATCACGAGACGGCCCTCTTCCTGTGTGACACGGACGCCCTTGGCCGAATCGTCCACGCCGCGCACGGCGCTGCGGACACGGTCGGTCAGATCACGGGGGGCCATTGCGGCCACGCCGTAGCATTGTTTGGTTGCTTCGCCCACGAGCGTGGAAAAATACTCGGCTGAGAAGCTGACATCTCCCAGCGGAAAACGGGAAGTGATCATAGTCGCTCTGCTCCTTTTATTCATTATGATACCCCGGTCCGCACGGCGGCGGGGCGGTGCGCGGGCCTGAGAAGGCGGCGTACCACTTTTATTATACAACTTTATGAGGAAGCTGTACAGCACATAATTGCTGACAGAAAGAAAAAAGTCAGGCGCGGCTTACCCGTCTCGGTCTGTTTCGACACCGCAAAGCCGGTATACTGAAAGACAGACAGAGCCGCAAAGGGCCGCATTCCTGCTGTTAGTATAGCACAAAATCCTTCGCAGTGCATCCATTTCGTGAATATTTATCCGACAAAACAAAAGGTGATTGTGAATAAAATATAAAAGATGGCGCAGACATCTTTATCTTACTATGAAAAAGTGCTAAAATCTAAGGTGGCAAGAGTAAGACTGTATCCGGCGCAGGATGCAGGGGCATTCGGCTGCCAAGGTGCTGAAGACAGGAATTTGCTGCGGCTGCACAGGAGCTGCGGCCCGGCGGCGGAAAAGTTCACAATAGGAGTTGTTTTCATGAATATTCTGTTTTTCCTTTCCCCCAAGCAGGACCTGATGTATGTGTACGATGACTTCACCCTTCGCCAGACGCTGGAAAAATGGGAGAACAACCGCTACGCATCCATCCCGGTGCTCAACCGCAAGGGAGAGTATGTGGGGACCCTGACGGAAGGGGACATCCTCTGGGGGCTGAAAAAGTTCCACGGCCTCGACCTTGAGGCGGCAGAGGATGTCCCTATCCGGGACTTTGCCCACAAGCGGGACTACAAGGCCGTCACGGTCACCACGAGCATGGACCAGCTCATCGAGGCGGCCATGAACCAGAACTTTGTCCCCGTCGTGGATGACCGGGGAATGTTCATCGGCATCGTCCGCCGTCAGGCCATCATCCGCTATTGCTACGACCGCTCCCGCGCTGCCGCCGCAGAGCAGCGCAGAAAGCCCGAAAAGCAGGAAAAACGAGTCCCGGTCTCTGCCGGGGTGCAGTAAAACAGGAAAAGGCCCCGCCGCTCTGCATGAAATGTGCAGGGCAGCGGGGCCTTTCTATGCCTGTGGGAAGGGGAGAGTGGAGCTTCAGCCCACGGTGAGGCTGGAATCGGTGGACCGGTGGGTCAGGACAGCCTCGGCGTCCTCGCCGCCCATGGCCAGCAGCTCGTCCACCGAGAGGGTGGTGGAGCAGAGGATGGTCTGGAAGGTGATGGTCTCGATGCCCTCAGCCCGCAGCTGACGCAGCGCGGACAGCGAAGCACGGAGAGAGGCTGTGAACCGTCCGACGCAGACGGTGAGGGTATTGCCGCTCTGGGTGCTGGTGTAGGAGATGACCGCGCCGCTCTTGTCGGTGACAGTCAGGCCGGGGAGGGGAGAGGCGGGTGTGGACGGGGTGGCAGAGCCGCCGTCAGAAGAGGAAGAAGGCTCTTCCGGCTCCACAGGGCGGGGGATGGAGACCTGCTTGGTCTCGCCATTAGCGTCGGTGGCGGTGACTTTTGCGCCCGGGCCCAGCTTGTCCTTGATGTCGTCGAGGTCAAGCTCATTGCCGCGCTGCGAGAGGGCCTTGCCGTTGGGACTACCGGCCTTGGCGGTCAGCTCGAGGCTGCCCGACAGATCGATGTCGCCGCTGCGGATGCCGTCGCCGCCACTGCTGCCGTCGCCGCCGTTGGCAGTGACCGTACCGCCGGAGATGGCGACACGGTCGAAGCTGCAGATGCCGTAGCCGCCGACTTTGCCGCCGCTGCCGCCAGCGGCGTTGACCGTATTGCCGGAGATGGTGACGCCGCCGTCGCTGCGGATGCCGTCGCCGCCGTAGCCGTCTTTGCTGTCGCCGCCAGCGGCTTTGACCGTACCGCCGGAAATGGTGACGCTGCCGTTGCTAGAGATGCCGTCGCCGCTCACATTGCCGCCGTTGCCGCCGTTAGCAGTGACCGTACTACCGCCGGAGATGGTGAGGCTGCCGTTGCTGTAGATGCCGTGGCCGCCGTGGCCGCCGTCTGCACCGCTGCCACCTTGGGCCGTCAGGCTGCCATTTTCGCCGCCGGTGATGGTGAGACTGCCGGTGCTGGCGATGCCGTTGCGGCCATAGTTGCCGGTGTCGCTGATACCACCGGTGAGATGGTTGTCGCCCTTCAGGGTCAGCGTCACGTCGCCCTTCGAAGTGAGAGCGGAACCGGAGCCGGCCTTGATGTTCACATTGTCCAGCGTGACCTCGACCTTATCGTTCCCGGCGTCGATGGTCACGGTATTGGAAGAAGCGGTGTCCTTGTCACTATTTGTGATGATGGTGTTGGTGTCTTCCCTGTCGATGATTGAGCCCTGTGAGACTTTGTTCGTCCCTTCGGTGTCACCCGCTTTCACGGTGATGTTACCATTCTCAATGCACCATGTATCGGCAAAAGCCGGGGCGGCAAGGGTGGTGAGCATTGCGGCGGTCAGGATAAACGCCGCTGCCCGCTGAGAGGCCGGACGGGGTGAATCATTACCCCCCGTATGGAGAGGGCGACCCGGAACACGCATCGCAAGCTTACGATAAGACAACATACAAAAACCTCCTTTGAACGGTGAAAAACAGGGGGTGTCTAATTACCCTGAATGTACCACATCTGCGGAGAAAAATCAATAAAACCTGCGCGAATCACCCTCTTTCCTGCGTGAATGGAGAAGTTCGGACAGATCTTGGCTCTCCCCTTGGGGGAGCTTGCGCGGAGCACCTGAGAGGGCAAGGACGCTGACAGAGAGCTTTTTGCGCCTTTTGCTCAAAAAACTGCCTGAAAGCACATTTTATTGGACTTTTATTCTGCTATACTCTTGTCAGAACAAAAAGACACAGGAGGGAAGAGGAATGAAAGACATTGAACTTCGGTATGTGGGCGGTCATGTGGAGGTGTATACGGAGGCGGGCGCGTTTCTGTTCTCGGCGGACACCCTGCGGGAGGCGATGGAAGAGCTGGATGCCGCCTGACGCGTTCCCGGGAATACCGGAAAGCACCGGGCGGGAGTTAGAAAATACTAATGTAAAATGAATGTAAAATTCAAGAAAAGAACCGTCTAAGAAAGCCCGGAAATCTTAAAATTCCGGTCAAAAAAGTGATTTTCCTGTAAAATAATGCTTGTTGAGCCGGGGGGTTCGATGCTATAATAAAAAGGACGGCGTTTTGCGTATGGAGAGCTAAGCACAGCCGTCTTGTGCAATGGAGCAATAGGAAGATTTTAGGAGCATTGTTTTATGGACATTACACACATCACCTCTCTGCTGGGCGGTATTGCGCTGTTCCTGTATGGTATGTCGATCATGGGTGCCGGCCTCGAAAAGCTGGCCGGCGGCAAGATGCAGGGCGTATTGCAGAAACTGACTTCGTCCACCATCAAGGGCGTCATTTTCGGCACCCTCATCACCGGCGTCATCCAGTCGTCGGCCGGCACGGTCGTCATTTGCGTCGGCCTCGTCAACTCCGGCATCATGACCCTTACGCAGTCGGTAGGCGTTATCATGGGTGCAAACATTGGTACTACGGTCACCGGTCAGCTCATCCGCATGGCGGATATTTCGGGCGACAGCCTCATCCTGACCCTCATCCAGCCCAAGACGTTTGCGCCGGTGGTGGCGTTTATCGGCTGCATTTTTTATGTGTTCATCCGCAACGCGAAGAAAAAGAACATCGGCCAGATCATGCTGGGCTTCGGCATCCTGTTCACCGGCATGAGCCTGATGGACACCGGTGTGTCTCCCCTGCGTGAGAGCGCAGCGTTCCAGGAGCTGTTCGTCACCATGACCAACCCCATCCTCGGCGTTCTCGTGGGCGTGGTGGTCACGGTCATCATCCAGTCCTCTTCGGCCTCTGTGGGTATCCTGCAGGCGCTTTCCAGCACCGGCCTCGTCACCTTCAGCTCGGCCATCCCCATCGTGCTGGGCGCCCACATCGGCACGGCCTTCACCCCCCTGCTGACCATCGGCGGCTCCTCCAAGGACGGCAAGCGCGCCGCCCTCATCCACCTGTACTTCAACATCATCGGCAGCGTCATCCTGCTGGCACTGGTCTATGCAGTCCAGTTCACCATCGGCATCCCCATGTGGGGCGATGTGATGAACAAGAGCAGCATTGCAAACATCCACACCATGACCAGCGTCATTGCAATGCTGCTCTTCCTGCCCTGCAGCGGCGTGCTGTCCAAGCTGGCCATGATGACCGTGCCGAACAGCGCGGAGGAGGCGCAGGAGCTGAGTATGCCTGTGCTGGATGAGCGTCTGTTCAAGAGCCCGGCTGTGGCTCTGCAGCAGGCTAAGAACGCGGTGGTCAAGATGTCCCGCCGCGCAGCCCGCAACGTCGGCCTCGCCACCCCGCTGCTGCTCAAGATGGACGAGGACGTCGTGAGTGCCATCGATGTCCGCGAGAACCTCATCGACCGGATGGAGGTGGACATCTCCAACTACCTCATCAAGCTGGCAGACCAGGAGCTGGGTGACGCGGAGAGCCATGAGGTGACCGAGCTGCTCAACTTTGTCACCGAGTGCGAGCGCATCGGCGACTATGCAGTCAACATCAAAGAAAAAGCGCAGGAACTGACCGATAAGGAAGTCACCTTCAGCGAGAAGGCACAGCAGGAGCTGAAGCTTCTCGACAATGCGCTGGAAAAGATACTGACCCTCACCACGGACGCCTTCGAGTTCGACGACGCCCGGACCGCCAGCCAGGTGGAGCCGCTGGAACAGGTCATCGACATCCTCGTGGAGCGGCTTCGTGCGCAGCACATCAAGCGTCTGAAGGATGGTGCCTGCTCCATTGATACCGGTGTCGTCTATCTCGATGTGCTGAACAATGTAGAGCGTATCTCGGACCACTGCTCCAACATCGCCGCCCGTCTGGTGGGCATGGAGGCAGGCGAGGACTATGACTCCCATACCCTTAAGAATATGATGCACCACAACCCCACCAAGGAATATATGCTCAACTACGAGCAGTGCCGCAAGGACTACCTCGTCCCGCTGGAACAGCTCGAAGCCTGATTCTGATAAAGGATAAAAACAGTGCAGACCTCCCCGGGGTGGTCTGCACTGTTTTTGTTTATTCACCCAGGTCTTCCAGCAGCGCCCGGAGGGCCGTTTCGCCGGTGACGTAGAGGCCCTGCTTGAGCCGGAGGGCATCGGCCTCGGGCAGAAGATTGACATAGATGCCGGTGCGCAGGAGCCGCTTGTCGGGCAGTCCGTTGTCGGAGCAGGTGTAGACGACCACCCGCCCGCCCTCGTCGCAGAGGTAGAAGTCGGTGCCGCTCTGCCCGGCGGAGCCCTGCGCGGCCAGACCCGGCTCGGAGGCCGGCGTCTCTTCGCCGGAGTCGGCAGGGAAGGGGAGACTGGGCAGGGCCATCCAGAACAGGCTGAACACGATGGTAAAAATGCACAGCGCATAAAAAATGCAGAGCCAGACCTTGCGCATGGCAGTGGACTCCTTTCGGCTGAAATGGTGTTTCAGACGGTAGTATGTGCAAAAGAAAACTGCCTCAGACAGGGATGCAGAATTTTCACACCCGGATGCTGTACTTTGGCGGGGCAGATGTGCTATACTAGCATCGTATCCGGTCGATTCCCCCTTGCGGAAGCGGGCGGTGCGGACTATAATGTATTATTATGGCTGCGGGCAGTCTGGCCGCAGCAGGAACAGCAAACGGCATCGTCAGAGGATGCTTTGAGATGCAGAACAGTGAAAATTGCGATAGGAGGCGATCCTTATCTCAAACAATGAAAGACGGAGACTCCACAGTGATGGTGCGCTCCGGGAGCAGAACCGGCGGGTCCGTGAGCCCCGCGAACCGCAGGAGCAGGGAGAAAAGCACGGCCATCCCGTTCTCGGATTCCTGGGCCGGACCATCGTCACCCTCCTCTGCCTGGGCATTATGGCGGGCAGTCTGGTGGCAGTGGGCGCTGTGTACTATGTGGTGCAGGCTACGGCCAGTGACGGCGACCTGCTGGACCTCGACAACATCGAACTGAGCCAGTCGAGCCTTGTGGTGGCCACCGACCCCGACACCGGCGCACAGGTGGAGTACGCCACCCTGCGCTCTTCCAACAGCCACCGCGTCTGGGCGGACCTTGAGCAGATCCCCACCAACCTACAGTATGCATTCATCTGCACCGAGGACAAAGACTTTTACAGCGAGCCGGGCGTCAACTTCAAGCGCACCATCGGCGCGATGATCAATGAATACCTGCTGCCCATCTACAGCTCCAAGCAGGGCGCCTCCACGCTGGAACAGCAGCTCATCAAGAACCTGACCAGCGACAAGAGCGCCAGCGGCATCGAGGGCGCACTGCGCAAGCTGCGCGAGATCTACCGCGCCCTCATCCTGAGCCGCAGCTACTCCAAGGAGACCATTCTGGAAGCCTACCTGAACACCATCAGCTTTACCGGTACGATCCAGGGCGTCCAGACGGCGGCAAACGAGTACTTCGACAAGGATGTCAGCGAGCTGACCCTCTGGGAGTGCGCGTCCATCGCGTCCATCACCAAGAATCCCACCAACTATAACCCCTACACCAACCCCGAGAACCTCATCAACCGCCGGAACTTCCTGCTCTACAATATGTGGCAGCAGGGTGTCATCTCGGAGGAGGATTACCGCAGCGCCGCTGCCCAGCCGCTGGTGCTGGCAGAGACGGATAACACGAAGAAGAGCAGCTCCACCACCTCTTACTTCACCGATGCCCTCTTCAACGAGGTGGTGAAGGACATCATGGCCAAGGAGGGCGTGGACGAGTCCACCGCCCAGAGTATGCTCTACACCGGCGGCTATACCATCGAGGCAACGGTCAACCCCAAGATCCAGACCGCGATGGAGAACCTGATGCTCAACACCGACGATGCCTACTTCCCGGCCGGCTGGCATGAGGAAGAGGTGACCAGCATCTCCGACGACGATGTGCAGGTCTACAACGAGGACGGCACCCCCAAGACCCGCACTGGCGATGACGGTACGGTCTATTATTACCGCAATGTCCGCACACAGGCGGCGATGGTCACGCTGGACTATGACGGCAACGTCATCGCCATGGTGGGCGGTCTGGGCGAAAAGACCAAGAGCCTTTCCTTGAACCGCGCCTACGGCGTCACCCGTCAGACCGGTTCTACCATCAAGCCCATCGGCGCCTATGCGCTGGGCATCGAGTATGGTCTGGTCAACTGGTCCACCATGCTCAACAACTCGCCCCTGTACCAGAAGCAGGACATGATCATCCGGGATGAGGACTACTGCCGCAAGAACGGCCTGATGGGCCTTTCGGACAAGCAGCTGCGCGCTTACCCCAATGCATGGCGCAGCTGGCCCCGCAACTACGGCGGCAACTACGGCGACAACACCGATCTCCCGCTGTGGAACGGTCTGGCCCGCTCCCTGAACACCATCGCCATCCGTGTGGGTGACCTGGTGGGCGCAAGCAATATCTTCAACTTTGTTTACAACACCCTGCAGCTGAACACGCTGGATCCGACCAACGATGTGGGTCTGGCCCAGATGGTCATGGGCAGCCAGACCCATGGCGTGACGCCCATGGCACTGGCAGCCGCGTTCCAGATCTTCTACGATGGCCAGTACACCACCCCGCACCTGTACACCCGTGTGCTGGATCGGGACGGCAATATCTATCTGGAAAACAACGCCACCAGCTATCAGGCCCTGACCCCGCAGACGGCCTATGTGATGAACCGCCTGCTGAAAAACGTGCTCTACTCCAATGTGGGCACGGCCCGCGGCAACTACCCCAACTCCAGCGGCATGGAGTCCTTTGGTAAGACCGGTACCGCCAGCGATGAAAGAGACCTCTGGTTCGTGGGCGGCACGCCGTACTACGTTACCGCGGTGTGGTGGGGCTACGATGCACCCTATGATATGACCAACACCCTGTCCAAGGATCAGGCCAAAACCAAAACCTGCGTCAAGGCATGGAAAGCCTATATGGAGCAGGTGCAGGCAGACCTGCCCTACAAGGCGTTCCCGACTGCGGACGGCGTTGTGGAGCGTGCTTACTGCACCCAGAGCGGCCTGCTGGCCGGGCCCAACTGCCCCAGCCGCGCGACCGGGTACTACCGTGCGGACGACTTGCCCGGTACCTGCAACTACTCCCACAGCAGCGGTGCGGCGTCCGCGGCCGACACACAGGCGACTCAGATCCCGGACCCCGCCGCAACGGGCGTGGAGACGGATTAAAAATCATACTTTTCCGGGCCGGGCCCTTGTGATTCGGTGCGGGAAAGCGG
>OGKZ01002143.1_pt1 | contig 11080 bp, 11 predicted proteins | sample 1572571 | NCBI WGS metagenome assembly OGKZ01 (sample SAMEA2581906, study PRJEB24529) | metagenome | biome: Human gut stool | place: China | collected 2011 | reverse complement strand
ATGAATTACACCCTCCTTTTCTGCCTGATCTCCGGGCGGATTCCAAACATTTCCTCAAAAAAGTCCGCCTTATCTTCTACTGCTATGGTCTCCAGGGCCAGATTGCCTGCGTAGGAAGTGGAAATGATCAGCTTATTGCCTTTTACCTGCGGTGCTGTAATCATTGTTGCATAGTTCGTATCCTTTGCCAGAACTTTTGCTACATTCTGAAGCAGTTCCTCTACACGGTCTACCTTTTCATTTAAAATATCCCGCATGGAATCAACCTCTTTTTCTCTGTCGGACACTTTGCTTTCCCGGTCTTCTAACTCCTGCTTTTTCTGTGCCATTAAATCGTCCACATATAAGCGGTAGCCTTTATCGGTAGGAATCCGCCCTGCCGAGGTATGCGGCTGTACAATGTATCCTAATTCTTCGAGGTCTGCCATCTCATTTCGTATTGTTGCCGAACTTAATTTTAAATCGGTATATTTTGAAATGGTTCTTGAGCCAACCGGTTCACCCGTTTCAAGATAGTTCTGTATGACAGCTTTTAAAATCTTTAATTTTCTATCATCCAGCTCCATGGCATCTGCTCCCTTCTTATCTTGTTAGCACTCATTTAGGTGGAGTGCTAATATCGATATACTTAAAATATCACTACACCCCCGTATTGTCAACAACAATCTCAAATTTTTTCTATAAATTATTTATAAAATACATAAATTGCAGATGAACAGCAGAAATCCCCGGAAAAGCAGCATGCTCTCCGGGGATTATCTGATTTCTTTCTTATTTAACGTTCAGTGTAAATGCCACATGGTTTGATTCATTCAGATCTGAATCCGTACAATATACATCCAATGTATATGTACCTGATTTTGAAGTACTGTATGTACCGTTAACTATAATTCTTCTGGATAATGTATCCTCTGTATCTTTATCATCCGTAATAGATGAAATATACTTCATCACATTAAAGCTGTTTCCCGCTTCAACCGTCGCTTCTGTTGCCGATAAAACAAGCTTTGGTCCGCCTGCAGTTGTTTCTGCTTCGCTCTCTGCAGTTGTCTTTTCCGCTTCTGTCGTCTTTGAAGCATTCTTTGTACTGTCTGTCTCTGTCTTTTCCGTCTCGGCTGCCGTGGTTGTTTCTGCCTGAGTCAGCTGTTCTTTTGCTTCAATTTCTTCTTGGCTCGCTTCATATGCAATCATATAACTGTATTTTGATACATTATTATTATGGTCTCTTGCCGCAAAAATCACTTTTGCCCTTGTCATATCCGGCATAATATAGATATTTTCAATGACAATGCTGCTACTTACATCACCGTCTTTTGCATCGACTGCCTTTGCATAACTTTTAAGCACTTCTTCGCCCTGCTCTGCCGAATACGGTCTGACCTTGGATTCATCTACAGTAATTACCGGAGCAGTTCTGTCTGAGGTCAGATACATCGCCGCGATGATAACCGAAAAGAACACGCACACAGCCAGTAATGCTATAATAACGCCCTGCTTTTTTTCCATTTGTTTCCTCCTCCGTGAAATGGTTAAACTTCCATGTTATATCAGCTATGCATTATTCCTTATCACCATGACTGTAATTGCCGTAATACTTGCCATAATAATTGCCATAGTATTTGCCATAGTAACTATCACCCGCTAAATCCACCTTATTAAGGACACTTCCGAGAATCTTGCACTTTGTCATTTTAAGCTGCTCTAACTGTTTCTGGACAAACTTGTAATTAACCATATGCGCTGCAACAACCAGCACTGCACCGTCACATTTCTGTGCGACAATCGCTGCATCTGTAACACTGCCGAGCGGCGGTGTATCAATAATCACATAATCATAAGTATCCCTGAGTGCCTTTACAAGTGCATCAAATGAATTGTTTGCCAAAAGTTCCGAAGGATTTGGCGGAACAATTCCGGAGAATACCACATACAGATTATCTACATTCGTTGTACAAATCACTTCTTCAAATTTATTCATGCCGGACAGGAAATGAGTGAGGCCCTTAATAGCCTTATTAATCTTATATCTGCCGACAAGAACGGATTTTCTTAAATCCGCATCAATGAAAATTACCTTTTTGCCGGATTCTGCAAGCGATACCGCCAGATTAAAAGAAACACTGGATTTTCCTTCATTCGGTGTAGAACTTGTAAACATAATTACTTTCATATCAGAACCACACAGCTGGATATTGGTTCTCAATGTCTTATAAGCTTCGTTACAGCGGTAATCTAACTTTCTGAGTCTTTCAATGTTAACTGTAGGCATTACTTATCTCCCTTCTTTGAAGAACTGTGCTTACGCTTCTTTCTCTTTGCCGCAGCTTCCGCACTGTCATCTAAATCTTCTGATAAAGGAATCAATGCAAGGGTACTGATTCCAAGATATTTCTCAATATCTTCAGATGTATTAATGGTATCATTCATTACAAATCGTATAACAACAATGGCAATTGCAAGCACCATGCCTAATACAAATGCGATGATTGCATTTTTTAAGCAGTTCGGGCTTGACGGCTTTTCAGGAATATTTGCTTCCTCAAATACATTGACCTTTTCAATCTGCATAATATCACAAATAGAATCTGCTGAAATTTCCGCTACTTTATCTGCGATTCTTTTTGCTTCATACTGGTCGTTGTTAGAAACCGTAATCTCAAGCACACGGCTGTCAGATGGTGTAGATACGCTGATTTGCTTTGCAAGCTTTTCATTTGTCGTATTTAACCCAAGGTCACTGATAACCTTTTCTGTTACGGTACGGCTTTTTACAAGAATCATATAATCCTGTGTCAGCTGTGTTGATGACTGCAAATCACTTAATGTTGTTGTCCCCTGGCTCTGCTTATTTAACACATACAGGCTCGTCTGTGACTGATACACCGGCTTTAAAAGCAGTTTACTTCCAATAAATGCCGCCAGACCGAAAATCACTCCCACTAAGAGAATAATTGCAATCTTACTCAAAATAACGATAAAAATCTGTCGTAAATCGATTTCAATTTCGTCATTATTCTTCATCGAATTTTCCATATTCTTCTAGTCCTCCAAATATTCACCTTTAAGAATCCGTTCTGCATTATCACGCAGCAATGCCTTCGCATAATCCTCATCAAATTTGCGGCAGATATACTTTGCGCATTCCTGAATTCTAGGCGATCTTCTTCCATTACTGTGTGCATCTGTTCCGATAACATCCACGATTTCTTCTTTTAACAGTCTTTTGATAAACTTTTTCACCTTACTTCCGGAATCCCCGATAACAGAACCCGCATTCACCTGAATGACAGCCCCCATGTTCTTTAATTCCAAAGCCAGCTTCCAGTCTTCCAATACGCACATATAGCGTTCAATATGCGCAATAACAGGCGTATAACCCATCTGCATCACATTGCTGATACTGGTACGCAGATAAGAATATTCCACAGTCGGATGATATTCTATTAAAATATACTTGGAATCTTCCATTGTCAGATGCGCATGTGCTTCGAGATCATCTAAAATATCCGAAGTATAATAAATTTCCCTGCCAAGTGCCAGTTCAATCTCAGGGCATATATCTTTCATCTGTTCTTTAAACAGTTCAAAATTTCTGCGCAGCTGTTCGTATCCCATTGTACATTTACCAGGATGATAATGTGGTGTTGCCACAATCTTGCGAATACCCTCATCATATGCAATTTTCATCATCTCAATACTGGTTTCAATATTATCCGGACCGTCATCGACACCATATAAAATATGGCTGTGAATGTCAACATAATGAAACGTCGTTAATTTTCTCATAATTCTGTTTCCTTTTATAAAATCTGCAACTTTGACATTATATATCATAAATCACTTTTTTGCAACAAAAGATTGGGGTCATCTGACATTTTTCCCTGTCAGATGACTCCAATTCAAATGAATGTATCTAATTAAATATGTAAAATTCTTTTTACATTATCGCACATCTTATCAACATCACATATAGTATCGTGCAGTACCGGCGCTGTTCTGATGTCTTCAATCGCCTGCGGAACTTTTACCTTAGAAAGCTTTGAAAGCTCATCTACCAGCTCAAAATCAGACATTACATCATACTTATTGTCAATCGCATCCATCACGCTTCTTGTAAACTTATATGGACTGGCTGTTGAAGCAATCACTGTCTTTGTTGTATCACCGGTTTCCTTCCGGTACTTTTCATATACAGATGCCGCAACAGCTGTATGGGTATCAATTACATATCCCGTATCTTCATACAGCTTCTTAATCATTGCCGCATCTTCTGCTTCTGTTGCATAATTGCCGTAGAAGTCCGAAAGCTGCGCTTTCATTTCATCTGTAATTTCATACTTTCCTGTTTCCTTTAAGGACTGCATCAGTGCCGCATTCTTTTCAGCACTGTTGCCTGCAATACGGTAAATCAGACGCTCTAAGTTGCTTGAAATCAAAATATCCATTGACGGAGAAGTTGTCAGGACAAATTCTCTGTTTCTGTCATATGTACCGGTTGTAAAGAAATCATACAGTACTTTATTTTCATTGGAAGCACAAATCAGTTTGTGAATTGGAAGTCCCATATTCTTTGCATAAAATGCTGCTAAAATATTACCGAAGTTACCGGTCGGCACAACCACATTGATTGCTTCCCCTGCCTTTACTTCACCGTCTGCGAGCAGGCGTGCATAAGCATATACATAGTAAACAATCTGCGGAACCAGACGTCCGATATTGATAGAATTGGCAGAGGAGAACTGGTATCCGGCTTCGTTCATGACCTTTTCAAGTTCTTTATCACCGAAAATCTTCTTAACACCGGTCTGTGCATCATCAAAATTGCCATTGATACCGATTACATAGGTATTGTCACCCTTCTGGGTTACCATCTGCTTTTCCTGAATCGGGCTGACACCATGCTTTGGATAGAACACGATGATCTTAGTTCCTTTAACGTCAGCAAATCCTGCAAGAGCAGCCTTTCCTGTATCTCCTGAAGTTGCAGTCAGAATTACAATTTCATTCTTTACGTTGTTTTTCTTTGCAGAAGTAATCAGTAAATGTGGCAGAATGGATAATGCCATATCTTTAAACGCAATTGTTGAACCGTGGAACAATTCTAAATAGTATGCACCATCAGCCTTTACAAGCGGTGCAATGACCTTTGTGTCAAACTTTGAATCATATGCTTTGTTAATGCAGCTCTTTAATTCTTCCTCTGTAAAGTCATCAAGCATCAGCTTCATCACTTCATATGCCACTTCCTGATAAGACATCTTTGATAATTCTTCAAAGCTCTTATCTAATGCCGGAATCTGCTCCGGTACGTATAAACCACCGTCTGCCGCAAGACCCTTTAAAATTGCCTGTGATGCAGTAACCTTTACGCTGTCGTCTCTGGTACTTCTGTAAAACAAACTCATTCTCTTCTTCCACCTTTATATTTTCATTCAAATTCTGCTTAAAACAGTATTCAGTTGACATTATACAACAGGATTTTTGGAAACACAATAGCTTTTAAGGTATTTTGTATTTATGTATTTTATGTTACAATCTTTTACAGATACGTGAGGGGAGCTTTTACGCAGGCAGCGCGAATCCACTCTTATCGCAGAACCGGATACATTAAAATATCTACAAAAGGAGAGGACGTTATGGCAACAGGGGTTTATACAGCATATAAAAAAGACGGCACCGAATACTACCGGGTATCGCTGACCTGTCAGAATAAACATATCAGTCTTGGAAGCTTTGACGATTACAAGACTGCTGCCGCCGTCTATTCCGAAGCCAATGCCATTGTGCGGGATGAAAAAAGTTCCCATTTTGTCAATGCTGCAGAAAAAATAACAAGCTACTCCTCCTGCACTTCTGCACTGGCTTTTGAAAAATTTATGATTCTTTTGAATCTCCGGGATAATAACATTTATATTAAAACACCGGTTTATCTGTGTGATAAATATTTTTTATACTTTTTTTCACCGGAAATTGTGCTGACGTTTGATATTGAAGATTTATTTTACTATTCAGGACACAAAATCATGAGCCGCGGCGGTTATTTTTTTGTCAATGACTTCGGTATGCAGACCAGTATTCTAGCACGCTTCGGTATCCGCAGCCACTCCGTAAAAGGAAAGGATTATTTATTCCGCAACGGTGACGAACACGATTTCCGCTATTCCAATGTTGCCGTTGTCAACCGGTACAACGGCGTAGAACAGATTGAAAAAAACGGATTTTATACAGAACCCGTATCCACATTAACGGCAACTATACCATCGGCACTTATACGTCGGAAAATGAAGCCGCGATTGCCTATAACCGCGCCATTGATTTACTTGCAGAACAGCTGCCGGATTTTAAGAACTACACCCGGAATTATATCGAAGGACTGTCCCACATCGAATACGCTTCTATTTATAATACGGTAAAAATTTCACGCAGGTTTCGCCACTATATCGAACAGTTAGGACTCACTTACTAAAAAGCGGCAGAAATTCAAATCATAGATTCAAGAATTTCTGCCGCTTTTATTATTTTGTGCAGACACAGATGATACTGCGATACCTGCCTGCACAGACACTTTTATCATTTTACTTCTGGTTAATGTAATTAATCAGGCCTTCTGCTTTGATAATCTTCTGCATAAATTCAGGAAATGCCTGACCGGTGTAAGACTTTCCTGTTGTTTTATCGGTAATCACGCCGCTGTCAAAATCCACTTCCACCTCATCACCGGCTTCAATTGCCTTTGCAGCTTCCGGACATTCGATAATCGGAAGACCGATATTGATGGAATTGCGGTAGAAAATTCTTGCAAAGGTTGATGCGATTACACATGAAATACCGCTTGCCTTGATTGCGATTGGTGCGTGTTCACGGGAAGAACCGCAGCCAAAGTTCTTTTCGGCAACCATAATGTCGCCCTCTTTAACCTTGTTTACGAAATCTGCGTCAATGTCCTCCATGCAGTGAGCCGCAAGCTCCTTGTGAGATGCGGTGTTAAGGTAGCGAGCAGGGATAATTACATCGGTATCCACATTGTCGCCGAACTTGTGTACAGTACCTTTTGCGTTCATTGTTTGTTACCTGCCTTTCTTATACCTTTTCGGGGTCAATGATGTAGCCTGCGACAGCACTTGCGGCGGCAACAGCCGGACTTGCAAGATAAACTTCGCTGTCAACATGACCCATTCTGCCGACAAAGTTACGGTTAGTTGTTGAGATTGCTCTTTCGCCTGCGGCAAGAATACCCATATGACCGCCAAGACACGGACCGCAGGTCGGTGTTGAAACAACTGCGCCTGCCTCAATGAAGATATCAAAAAGACCTTCGTGCATAGCGTCAAGCCAAATCTGCTGTGTGCCGGGGAAGATGATGCAACGAACATTCTTTGCAATCTTCTTGCCCTTGAGAATGTTTGCGGCAGCACGCAGGTCTGAAATTCTGCCGTTTGTGCATGAACCGATTACGCACTGGTCAATCTTAACTTCTTTTTCGCCGATTTCATCAACTGTTCTTGTATTTTCGGGAAGATGCGGGAATGCAACTGTCGGACGGAGAGCTGAAAGGTCGATTGTGTACTCCTCGTCATAGACAGCGTCCTCGTCTGCCGTGTATTCGACAGGAGTACCCTGATATCTGCCGTTGCAGTATTCACGGGTGATGTCGTCAACAGGGAAGATACCGTTCTTTGCGCCTGCCTCAATTGCCATGTTTGCAATGCAAAGTCTGTCATCAATGTTGAGGTATTTAAGACCTTCGCCCGTGAATTCCATTGACTTGTAAAGTGCGCCGTCAACGCCGATTTTGCCGATGATGTGGAGAATAACATCCTTACCGCTTACAAAACCCTGTGGCTTGCCTACGATGTTGAATTTGATAGCTGACGGAACTTTGAACCAAGCCTTACCGCTGATCATTCCGGCAGCCATATCTGTTGAGCCGACACCTGTTGAGAATGCGCCGAGTGCGCCGTATGTACAGGTGTGTGAGTCAGCACCGATGCAAAGACAGCCCGGTCCTACAAGTCCCTGTTCGGGGAGAAGTGCGTGTTCAATACCCATTTGACCCACATCTCTGTAGTTTTTGATATCATATTTGTCTGCAAATGTACGAACCTGTTTAACCTGTGTTGCTGCCTTGATATCTTTATTAGGTGTAAAGTGGTCCATAATCATTGCGATTTTTGTGTTGTCAAATACTGAGGTAGCGCCGTTTTCCTCGAATACATTAATGGCTACGGGAGATGTTACATCGTTACCGAGAACCATATCGAGCTTTGCCTCAATAAGCTGACCTGCCTTGACTTCGCTGAGTCCTGCGTGAGCCGCAAGAATCTTCTGCGACATAGTCATACCCATAATAAATCACTCCTTTTCTTTTAAGATAATTATTGCATACACCTTGCAAAAAGATTGTAAACTATGTTACAATTAAGGAAATAAATCGGATTATTAGGGCGGTGAATTATGGAACACACGATTAATGCCTGCGGACACGCAAACAGCTCTGTTCATGAGAATATGCAGTCGCTGATTGAACAGTCGGGAAGCGTCAGAAAATACGCAAAAGATGAGATAATCTATCTTCAGGGCGACACGGCGCAAAGCTTTTGCTACATCAAAAAGGGCAGTGTAAAGGTGTATATGAATTCCGTTGACGGCAACGAGAAAACTCTCAACACGGCAAGACACGGCGAGATTATCGGTGAGGGTGCTTTTTTTGACAAAAAGCCGAGAGTCAGTTCCGCCAAGGCACTTACAAATACCGAAGTTATAATGATTGACAAAAAGCGATTGACCGACATTATCGCACAGCACCCGACGCTTGCGTTTGAATTGCTTGAAATTCTTGCCAACAGAATAAGACTTTTGTCATCACAGCTTGACTCAATGACCTTTATGCAGGCAGACGCCCGCATTGCAGGACTCTTGCTTGAAAGCGAACATGACGGCATTGTTGCAATTACGCATGAAGAAATTGCCAACACGGTAGGCGTATCGAGGGTAACGGTCAGCAAAACTCTGAGCAGATTTGCAAAATCGGGATACATTTCTACCGAATATCGAAGAATACTTATAAAGAGCAGAGAAGGTCTTGAAAAGCTTGTGAATGAAAGTTGATCGGCTGTGGTTTACAAAAGTATATAAATAGGTTAGAATAAGATTAGAATACAGATAAGAATAAGGATTTTACATATATTAAGGACAGGGGGAGTATTTGTGAAAAAATTAATACCCGTTTTGGCGATGATTATGCTTGTGCCGTTTGTGATTTGCTCATGCTTTGTACAACAAGCCAAGAGCATGAAATTAAGCTATGAAGAAATTGAATTTCGTGTGGGCGATACTAAGCATATTTCGGTAACAATTGAACCCGAGGGTGCAGATGCGGGAAAAATAAGCTGGTCATCTTCGGACAATAAAATTGTGACCGTTGATGACGGAACAATCACAGGCAAATCAAAGGGAACAGCCGTTGTGACGGCAGAGAGCGAAAGCGGACTAAAAAAACTTTGCAATGTGACCGTTCTTGACAAAGAGATTGAGAGCGTGACTCTGAGCGAGAGCTCAACTTCCGTAAAACAGGGAAGTAAAATTCAGCTTGAGGCAAAGGTAAAGCCTGTTGACGCTCCGTCCGACAACCTTGTGTGGTCGTCATCGGATCCGAAGGTCGCAAGTGTTGACGGCAACGGCATGGTTTTTGGTGAAAGCGAAGGTGTTGTAACAATCACCTGCGAATCCGCAAACGGCAAAAAGGCAACCTGTACCGTTACCGTAAAGGGTAACAATATGAATCCGACCGAAAGTTACACAAAATCAACAGAGCCGACAAAGAGTGATGATGCTAAGAGAGCTGAAAGCTCAAACAGTTCTTCGTCAAAATCAGACGAAAACCGTAACGACGGTTTTATATTTCCGCATTCGTCACAAAGAAAACTTACTGTAGATGAAGTTACGGGACTCGGCGGAGATGTTGCACAGGATGCAATCAATGAAATCTATGCCCGTCACGGATATGTTTTCAAAACAAAATCAATTCAGAAATACTATGAGAGCCGGAGCTGGTATCATGAAAACTACAATTTCAGCGAAAGCGACCTTTCGGAGATTGAGTCATATAATATAGGCTTGCTCCGCAAATACAACTGATAAGGGATAATATTATGAAGTTTGAAATGAATCTTAAAATTGAAAAACCGAGATATTTTACCGTATCCGACATAACCTATGCACAGGTTGACGCATGGTTCGGACACACCACAAGGGACTTGAAACTCGACTTGATTTATCCAAAATTAAAAAACAAAAAATACCCGTGTATTGTGTGGTTTTGCGGTGGCGGTTGGATAAGACTGGATAAATCTGCCCATTTTGCTTATCTTGCAAAGTTGGCACTCGAGGGCTTTGCAGTTGCAAGTGTTGAATATCGCACAAGCAATGAAGGGGCATATCCGATGCCGTTGGAGGATGTAAAAGCGGCTATTCGCTACATCAAGGCTCACGCAGACCGTTATAATATAGATGAAAACAAAATCGGTGTTGCAGGCGAATCCGCCGGAGGCTATCTTGCTGCCATGTGTGCTTTGGATAATGATAAGGCTCTTGATGTCGGAAATTATCTTGACTGTTCAAGCGAGGTACAGGCTTGCTGTGCCTTTTATCCGCCGACTGATGTTTCGACATTTCCATATGAATCGCCGTTAACTTCGGCGGCAAGTATGGAGTCACTCATGCTCGGAATGAATGTTGCACTCAATAAGGAAAAGGCAATGAAGTGTTGCCCCGTTTCGTATGTAACCCCGTCAGCACCGCCGTTTATGATTTTTCATGGCACAAACGATTCAACTGTTCCGTTTTCGCAAGGCAAGGTGCTTTATGATTTGCTTATAAAAAACGGTTGCGACGCAACATTGGTAGCCGTAAACGGCGCAGAACACGCAGATATTTTCTTTGCACAGGAAAAACTATGGGATATGGTAGCGGAATTTTTCAAGGACACACTTTATAAATGATATAATTAACAAGAAAAGTTTTCAACAATTTATTATAATGCTGTTGAAAACTTTTTTCTTTGTATTTAATATTTATTTTA
>OGKZ01002140.1_pt1 | contig 11107 bp, 8 predicted proteins | sample 1572571 | NCBI WGS metagenome assembly OGKZ01 (sample SAMEA2581906, study PRJEB24529) | metagenome | biome: Human gut stool | place: China | collected 2011 | reverse complement strand
GTGGTGGTGGACGGCCTGAAGGAGATGTGCTTCGGCAGCTTTGAGGGCCGCAATTTCATTGAGATGGAGCATGACCCGGATTATCAGGCCTGGGTGCAGGCCAACTGTGAGAGCTCCTGCCCGGACGGCGAACGGAAAGAAGATTTTTCCAACCGCATCTGTGCCGCATTCTCCAAGCTGGTGGATGAGGCATTGGCAGAGGGAAAAGACCGGCTGGTCATTCTGGCCCATGGCGGTACCCAGATGGCGGCCATGGAGCGGTATGGGGTGCCTCATCAGGATTATTACAAGTGGTGCGGCCCCAATGCGGGCGGTTATGTGCTGGACGCCAAAGATTGGACGCAAAAGCATATCCTCACGGTAATCAAGACGGTACAATATACAAAGAGTGCCGCAGAGGAGAACCCATGATGACGGTTTGGGCCGTGCTGGGCGGCTTTGTGCTGGACGCCCTCTTTGGCGACCCGGCCTGGCTGCCCCACCCGGTGGTGTACATGGGCAAGGCCATCTCGGCGCTGGAAAAGCGCCTGCGGGCCCGTCTGCCCAAAACGCCTCAGGGGGAACTGCTGGGCGGTGCCATTGTGGCCTTCTGCCTGCCGGTGGGCACCTTTCTGCTGACGAGCCTTGTCTGCCTGGGAGCTGCCCGCATCAGCCCGTGGCTGGGGCTGGCCGTCCAGATGTTCTGGTGCGGGCAGGCACTGGCCGCAAAGGGGCTGGCGCAGGAGAGCACCAATGTTTACCGGGAGCTGGTCAAGCCCGACCTGCCTGCCGCCCGCAGGGCGGTCAGCCGCATCGTGGGGCGGGACACCCAGGATCTGACGCTGGAGGGGGTGACCAGAGCCGCTGTGGAAACGGTGGCCGAAAACGCCAGCGACGGCGTGATCGCACCCCTGCTCTATATGCTCATCGGCGGAGCACCGCTGGCCCTGACCTACAAGGCCATCAACACGATGGACAGTATGCTGGGCTACAAAAACGAAAAATACCTCTACTTTGGCCGCATTCCGGCCAAGCTGGACGATGCGGCAAATTACCTTCCCAGCCGCCTTGCCGCCCTGCTGTGGATGGCTGCCGCGGCCTTTACGCACAATGACGCAAAAGGGGCGTGGAAGATCTGGCGGCGGGACCGCCGCAACCACGCCAGCCCCAACAGCGCCCAGACCGAGAGCGCCTGCGCCGGTGCGCTGGGGGTGCAACTGGCCGGGCCCGCCTGTTACTTTGGCGAATACTACGCCAAGCCCACCATCGGCGATCCGCTGCGCCCCATTGAACCGGAGGATATCCTGCGTGCCAACCAGATGATGTATGTGGCAAGCGCCTTTGCACTGGCGTGGGGCGTGGCAATACGGGCTATTTTGTAACGATCTCGCCCTCTCAGTCATGCCTTGCATGACAGCTCCCACAAAGGGAAAAAACAGGAACTGATATCCAGAACCATCCAGGAAAAGGAGAACGAAGATGCAACTAGTACATGGCGGCGATTGGGCCGGTTACCGGGCCGAGTTCGGGCGGGATCCGCTGGATTTTTCGGCCAACGTCAGCCCGCTGGGCCTGCCGGAAGGGGTGGCCCGGGCCATCACGGCGGCATTGCCCACGGCGGACCGCTACCCCGATCCCCTGTGCCGGGAGCTGCGGGCAAGGCTGGCGCTCCATGAGGGCGTGCCGGCGGAGCAGATCCTCTGCGGCAATGGGGCGGCAGACCTTATCTTCCGGCTGGTCTGGGCCAGAAAGCCCCGCCGGGCGCTGGTCACCGCCCCCACCTTTGCGGAGTATGCCACTGCATTGGAAAGCATCGGCTGCACGGTGGAACGCTTCTTTTTGCGGGAGCAGGAGGACTTTGCGGTCACGGATGCGTTCTGTGCGGCCATCCGCCCGGGGGTGGATATGGTGTTTCTCTGCCAGCCCAACAACCCCACCGGCCAGCTGACGGCCCTGCCGCTGGTGGAGCAGATCCTCCACCGCTGCGCGGCGTGCGGCACCCTGCTGGTGGTGGACGAATGCTTCCTCGATTTCCTGCCCGACCATGCCCTGCACACGGCAAAAGGCCTGCTGGGGGAGGGAGATCTGGTCATCCTGAAAGCCTTTACCAAGCTCTACGGCATGGCGGGCGTGCGGCTGGGATATGCCCTGAGTGCCGACACGGCGCTGCTGGAACAGATGCAGGCCTGCGGCCAGCCCTGGGGTGTTTCCAGTCTGGCGCAGGCGGCAGGCCTTGCCGCGCTGGAGGAGACGGCGTATGTGGAAAAGGTCCGGGCCATCATTGCCGAACAACGGCCCCGCCTGACGGCCGGGCTGCGGGCGCTGGGCCTGCGGGTGCTGGACGGCAGAGCAAATTACCTGCTGTTTCAGGCCCCGGAGACGCTGGGAGAAGCCCTGCGGCAAAGGGGCGCTGTGCTGCGCAGCTGTGCGAACTACCCCGGGCTGGGCCCCGGCTGGTACCGCACCGCCGTGCGCACCGGGCCTGAAAACGAACAGCTTTTGAAACTTCTTGCGGAGGTGCTGGAATGAGCAAGGCAAAGTGCATCATGGTGCAGGGAACCATGAGCGGTGCAGGCAAAAGCCTGCTGTGCGCCGCCCTCTGCCGCATTTTTGCGCAGGACGGTTACCGCGTGGCTCCCTTCAAGAGCCAGAACATGGCGCTGAACAGCTTTGTCACCCGGGATGGGCTGGAAATGGGCCGGGCACAGGTGGTGCAGGCGCAGGCCGCAGGCATCGAGCCGGATGTGCGGATGAACCCCATCCTGCTCAAGCCCAGCAGTGACGTGGGCAGCCAGGTCATCGTGAACGGTGAGGTGCGGGGCCAGATGTCCGCCGCCGCCTATTTCAAAATGAAAAGAGCACTCATCCCGGAGATCCTCTCGGCCTACAACAGTCTGGCCGAAACCGTGGACATCATCGTCATCGAGGGGGCCGGAAGCCCGGCGGAGATCAACCTGAAGGCAGACGATATCGTCAACATGGGCCTTGCCCGGCTGGTGGATGCCCCCGTTCTGCTGGCGGGAGACATCGACCGGGGCGGTGTGTTCGCCCAGCTGTACGGCACGGTGGCGCTGCTGGAACCAGAGGAGCGCGCCCGCATCAAGGGGCTGCTCATCAATAAATTCCGCGGCGATGTGGAGATCCTGCGCCCCGGCCTTGCGATGCTGGAAGAAAAAACGCAGCTGCCGGTGCTGGGGGTCGTGCCCTACCTGAAGGTGGACATTGAGGACGAGGATTCCCTTTCCACCCGGCTGGATGCGGGCAAAACGGTCCACCCGCTGGATACGGCCATCCTCCGTCTGCCGCACATCTCCAACTTTACCGATTTTATGCCGCTGGAGCAGCACCCGCTGCTGGGTGTGCGGTATGTGCAGAATACCCGCCAGCTGGGCACACCGGATCTCATCATCCTGCCCGGCACCAAGAACACGGTGGATGACCTGCTCTGGCTGCGGCAGTCCGGGCTGGAAGCAGCCCTGTTGAAGCTGGCGGCCAACGGCACGCCGGTGCTGGGGGTCTGCGGCGGGTATCAGATGCTGGGCGAGACGCTGGCCGACCCTGAGGGCACGGAGAGCGGTACGGCGCAGACTGTGCGGGGGCTGGGGCTGCTGCCCACCCGCACGGTGTTTACCGGTCAGAAGCACCGCACCCAGGACACTGCCGCCGTGACCGCCGCCCCCTTTGCGGGTGCGGCCCTGACCGGATACCAGATCCACACCGGCCGCACCGAGGTGCAGGGTGTGCCATTCTGCACACTGGCAGACGGCACACCCGAGGGCTGCGTGCAGGACAATGTGTTCGGCACCTACCTGCACGGCCTGTTTGATACCGGTGAACTCACTGAGAAGCTGGTGGCCCTGCTCTGCCGGCGCAAGGGCATTGCGCCGGACAGTGCCGCCCTCATCCCGATGGAGCAGTACCGCCAGCAGCAGTTTGACCTGCTGGCCGATGGCGTGCGCGGCGCGCTGGATCTGGATGCCGTTTACGCGGCCATGGGGTTGGAGAACCCGCGGAGGAATGCACAATGATCCCACAACATCATCTGCCCGCCGACATTGAGCGGACAAGTCTTTCCATCATCACGGCAGAGCTGGAAGCGCAGGGCTTGACCCCGCCGCCCGAGACTGCCGCTGTGGTCAAGCGGGTCATCCACACCACCGCCGACTTTGACTATGCGAAAAATCTGCGCTTCACGCCGGGGGCTGTGGCAGCAGGTGTGGCCGCCCTGCGGGCCGGGACCCCTATCATTACCGACACCAACATGGCACTTTCGGGCATTTCCAAGCCTGCCCTTGCCCGGCTGGGCGGCAGTGCCCTCTGCTATATGGCGGACCCTGAGGTGGCGCGGATCGCAGCCGAGACCGGAACCACCCGGGCAGTGGCCTCCATGCACCGCGCGGCGCAGGAGCACCCCGGGGCCATTCTTGCGGTGGGCAATGCCCCCACCGCCCTGCTGACCATTGCGGAAGAGATCGAGGCCGGGCTGCGGCCTGCCCTGGTCATCGCCGTGCCGGTGGGGTTTGTGAATGTGGTGGAAAGCAAGGAAGCGCTGTTTGCCGCCTGTGCAGCCCACGGCGTGCCTGCCATCGCGGCCATGGGCCGCAAGGGCGGCAGCACCGTGGCCGCTGCAGTCTGCAACGCCCTGGTCTACTCTGCCGCCGAGATGCAGGACCCTGCGGCAAGAGGGTGGAAATAGGGCGGAACCGGTGAAAACGCCCCTTTTTACGCTTTTGCTTGACTTTTTGGCAGAAACAAGGTATCGTTTATCTGTATGACGATTGATATATGAGTGGAAGCTTTGCGTGAAAAAGGAAGCATTATGGCACAGACGATTTTAGAAGAAAAGAAAAAATCACGGCTGATGACAGAGGGCAGCATCTGGAAGAGCATCCTGCTCTTCTCGGTGCCGCTGATCCTGGGCAACATGCTGCAGCAGCTGTACAACACCGCCGATTCCATCATCGTGGGCAACTTTGTGGGCAGCAACGCGCTGGCAGCCGTCGGCTCCAGCGGCTCGCCCATCTTCCTGCTCATCGGGTTCAGCCAGGGCATTGCCGTGGGTGCCGGTGTCGTGGTGTCCCAGTTTCTGGGAGCCAAGGACAGGGAGGGTGCGCACACTGCAGTTCACACCTCGCTGGCCCTTTCGGCCATTCTGGGTGCGATCCTGACCGTGTGCGGCATTGCCGTCAGCCGGGCCCTGCTCACCGCCATGAACACCCCCGCAGAGGTGCTGGAGGATGCGGTGCTCTATATACGGCTCTATTTTGGCGGCGTGCTGTTCAGCGTGGTGTATAACATGGCGGCCGGTATCCTGAACGCCGCCGGCAACTCCAAGCGGAGCCTGCTTTACCTGGGCGTTGCCTCCATCACCAACATCGTCCTCGACCTTGTTCTGATCGCCGGATGCAAGATGGGCGTGGCCGGTGCGGCCATTGCCACCGATATCAGCCAGCTGGTGTCCTGTGTGCTCTCCCTGCGTTTTCTGATGCGGGTGGAGGACGATTACCGCGTGACGGCAAAGGAAGTGCGCGTGCACAAAAAGATGGCGGTCCGCATCATCAAGGTGGGCCTGCCCACCGGTATCCAGAACATGGTCATCTCCCTTTCCAATGTGCTGGTGCAGGTCAGCGTCAACGGCTATGGTGCCGCTGCCATGGCAGGCTTTGCCGCCTATATGAAGGTGGATGGCTTCAACATTCTGCCTGTGCTGAGCTTCGGCATGGCGGCCACCACCTTTGTGGGCCAGAACTTTGGTGCGGGCAAGATCGACCGTGTCAAAAAGGGCACCTTTGTCACCCTGGGCATGTGCATCGTTTACACCATCCTGACCGGCATCCTGCTGCTCGCCTTCCAGGACCCCATCATGCACCTGTTCACCGGCGATGAAACGGTCATTGCCTACGGCAAGATCTGTATGCTCTATTTCTGCCCCTTCTACTGGATGCTGGGCATCCTGCAGGGCCTTGCCGGTACGGTGCGCGGCACCGGGAAGAGCGTGCCGCCCATGGTGGTGCTGCTGATCTCCCTGTGCCTGTTCCGCATCGCCTGGATCCAGTTTGCCCTGCCCCTGTTTGCGGGCATTGAGGGTGTGCTGCTGGTCTACCCGGTGTCCTGGGCTGTGGGTGCAGTGTTGATGGTGCTCTACGCTTGGAAGGGCAAATGGATGCAGCTGCCGGAAGCAATTTCATAAACCGGACGCACCCGATCCCCCGGTGGAAGTGCATTTTATACAAAAAGTAACGTATGAATGCATAAAATATTCGGGGGGGCTAAAAAATCTGCGAAAATCAGTTGATTTTTGCCGAAAAATGCCGTATACTGAATTATAGTTTCAAATCGAACGACAGACTTCGACAAAAGGGGCTGATAAGATGGAGTGCACGCAGGCAGAGGCCTTTGAACAGTATATTCGGGATCTGCGCGTTGTGCGCTCGATCTCCCGGCCCAGCTTTCCGGAGGGCAAGGCTCCCGCTGCCGTGCTGGAAGAGATCCAGACCAACGCGCTGAGATGCAATGCCCTGATGCGGCAGAATGAGGCACTGCTGGCGCAGTTTGTCTACGACCGCGACCCTGCCTCCCTGACCGAAACGGATATCCAGGGACTGAGTGCCTTTGCGGGCAGGCTGTTCAACTATGCGAACAGCGAGGATATGGGCGTGGCGTTCAAGGTGCATCAGCTGCTGCTGGCAGCGGCCCGCAGCCGGGAAGACGTGCCCATGATCGTCAGGGAGCTGTACTACACGGGCATCACCCTGCATTATATGAACGTCCGGGATGAGGGAACTGGCATCAACCTGTTGGGAGATGCGATCCAGGTCTATTTTACGGAAGCTGCTGAATCCATGTCACGGTATGAACAGCTGGACAGGAATACCCGGCAGTATCTCATCCGCTGTGTGGGCAACACCCGGCTGGGAATGTCCCGCGGCACCCATGCGGAAAGCTGCCGGTATCTGGAGCGGTTCCGCCGCGCAATGGAGGTCATCCAGTCTGCGCATTACCATGCACTGGACCCGGAGTTCCCCTGGGAAAGCTACATCTATTCCATGCACATGGACCGCATGACCCTGCTGACCCATCTGCGGCAGGAGGAGGATCCCGAGGTGGCGCGGCAGGTGCTGGAATCGGCGGAATACATCTGGACGCACAAGAAGAAACACAAGGGCCCGGATGCACGCCTGCAGAACTGGCGGGTGCCCTATTTTTACGCCGCTGCCCGCTACCATGCCGGGGTGGGCAGCCTGGAAGACGTGGTCAAGATCCTTCTGGAATCGGCGGGAAGCGTGGCGCAGGATGATTATTCTGCCGAGGCCATCAACCGGAAGCTGGTTCTGGCGGCCTATCTTTCGGTCTATGCAGAACGTCTGGATGATGCGGGAGCACAGAGGTATCGTGCAACCGTGGAGCAGGTACGCCGTTCTGCGTATCAGTATCTGGAACAGATGCCGGCCAGCCAGTATCCCCGTGTGGTAAGCTCTGCCGCCTGGGAGCTGAGCAAGATCAGTTCCAGCTCAGATGAAACGGCGAACCGCCGGATGCTGGGCAGTATCCTGGCCGGGCACAAGCCGACCTATGTCCACTCGCTGATGGTGGCGGAGCTGACCCGTGCCCTGCTGCATCGGCAGATCGAGACAAGGCCCGAAACACTGGTTGGCCTGCTGGGCTGCAGGAGCGCGGCCGAGGTGCAGGCCCGGCGGGAAGAGCTCTGCCAGACAGCCTATGAGTGCGGCCTGTACCACGACCTTGGCAAGTGTGCTGTTCTGATGTACATCGACAACAACGCCCGCCGCCTGCTGGATGAGGAGTTTTTCTGCATCCAGAGCCACCCAAGGACCGGCGCTGCCATTCTGAATAGAATGGGCTGCGGAAGAACGCTGGCCCCGGCGGCACTCTATCACCACTGCTATTACAACGGCAAGGGCGGATATCCCAATGATGTACCCTCCTGCCCGCCGGAGATCAAGGGGATCGTGGATGCGCTGAGCGTGGCAGACTCGCTGGATGCCGCCACCGATAATATCGGTCGGTGCTACAACCTTGCCAAGCCCTTCCGCACGCTGCTGGAAGAGCTGCGGGCCCAGAGCGGCACCCGCTATGCGCCCAATGTGGTCGCCCTGTTCGAGGATGAGCGTTTCTGCCAGCAGCTGGCAGAGAACACGGATGCCGAGCGCAAAAGGGTGTATCTGCAGGTGTATCACGCCGGAAGTGAAGAAAAATAAACGACCCTCTCTATCATTGCTTCGCAGTGCCACCTCCCCAAAAAGGGAGCGGGCATACGTCAGCGTGATAGAGAGGGTCATTCTTTTTGTTTAAGTTAGGATGAAGCTTTCCCAGTCCACCCTGCCGGTGCAGTTCAGCCGGAAGAAGAGCGGGAAGGTTCCTGCCGGGGCAGAAAAGCTGCCCTGTACCTCCTGCCAGTCCGTGCTGGCGGGGAAGGGAACCTCAGCGGCTTTCCGGGTGCAGGCCTCGTCCAGATAGACGGTCATGCTGCCCGGTGCGCTGGCCCGCAGGCGCAGGGTGAGCCGGGAAGCATCCCCCAGTGCGAAGTACTTGAACCCTGCCAGTGTGCCGTCCTGCATATTGGCGATATAGTGCAGGCTGTCCTCCCGCTTGCCGCTGGGGGCAGGCTCTTCAAAAATGTGGGGCTGGGTATCCCGCACGCACTTGCGGATGGTGAGCCGCTCTTTGCCGATGGTCTCGTGGGTCAGGTTGCAGGCGTAACAGGCATTGTAGCTGCCGATGCCGGGCAGCGGCCCGCCGTTCAGGCCGCAGCTTGTGATCTCGGCCTGGTGAAAATGGCCCTCCGCATCCAGCACAACGGGTTCGGCACAGCCCTGGCGGCAGCACTCGATGCCGTGAGTCTGGCGGTGGTAGAAGATGTACCACTGACCACCCAGCCGGACAAGGCCGCCGTGGGTGTTGCCATAGGGGGCCTTGGGCGTGGTGTTACCGTTCCGTCCGATGTCTGCATTGGAAACGAGGATTCCGCCGTACCGGTAGCCGGTCAGCGGCTGGTCGGAGACAGCATAGCACAGGTCGTGGCTCTGCTCAGAGGAATACACAAGGTAATACCGTTTGCCGATTTTCCGGGGAGAAGAGGCTTCGTAAAAGCCGTGGCCCTCAAAGCCGGTGCCAGCGGTAGCCTGACAGCCGGGCAGCACCTCAAAAGGCCCGGCCTTGATGGTATGCATGTCCGGCTCCAGCTCAAAGCCCAGACTGTACTTGCCCAGCTTGAGTGCCCACGGGAAATCCGGTGTGGGGCAGAAGCCGATGTAGAGATAGATCCGACCATCGTCGTCCACCAGCACGCCCGGGTCGAACATCTTGGTGGCGGGTATGGTGCCATTCGGGAAAGCTACATTGCACAGATAGGAGAAGGGCCCCTGCGGCGTGTCGCTGACAGCGACCTCACAGGGATCGTACTTTCCACGATTATAATACAGATAGTACCGTCCATCGGGGCCCTGCACGCAGTCGGGGGCGGCAAGGTTGCCGCCCTCTTCCAGTGATGCTGTGGTGGCGGTGTAGGGATAGCTGATGCCCTCGTATTTCCAGCTGCCCAGATCATCCAACGGGGCGCTCCACACAACGTAATCGCCCTCGCAGAACTGAGTGGAGCCTGCCACATCGTGGCTGCCATAGACATAGAGCCGGTCGTCCCAGATACGGGGCTCACCGTCCGGGACATACTCCCACAGGGGCAGGTAGGGATTCATGGCGGGATGTTTCATTCAAATACCTCCTTACAAAAAGAGCCCTCCGGCGCTCACGCAGTTTACCCCGAAAAGCAGGGGGGTCCCTGATGCGTGAGCCGCCGAAGGGCTCCATCTTCTGTTTGATTTTATTAAATCAGATGCAAAAGGCTTTGTCAAGCACCGGCGGCTGCATCGCTTCAGCCGGGGTACTTAGCCACTTCCAACAATTCCTCCGCCCGGCGGACCTGTTCCGCCGTGGGGGGAACGGCATCGGGCAGGGGATAGGAGATGCCCAGCTTCTGCCACTTGAACAGCCCCAGCGTGTGGTAGGGGAGAACCTCCACCCGCTGCACCGTTTTCAGGCTGCGGATGAAGTCTGCGGTCCTGCGCAGGCCCTCCTCGTCATCGGTGAGGCCGGGCACCAGCACATGCCGGATCCAGAGCGGAACGCCCAGATCGGAGATATGCCGTGCCATGGCTAAGATGTTGGCATTGTCCCGGCCGGTAAGCTGACGGTGCTTCTCCGGGTCGATCTCCTTGAGATCCAGAATCACCAGACTGGTGGAAGCCATCAGGGTATCGAAGGCGGCCAGGTAGGCGGGGTCATCGGGCTGGAACGGCTGACCGGCCGTATCCAGCGCGGTGTGTACCCCCTTGGCGCGCGCCAGCTGGAAAAATTTTGTCAAGAAGTCCATCTGCCGCAGCGGTTCGCCGCCGCTGACGGTGATGCCGCCCTTCTTGCCCCAGTAATTGCGGTAGCGCCAGACGTGCTGGAACAGCTTCTCCGGAGACCATTCCGTGCCGCCCTCAGCGCTCCACGTTTCGGGGTTGTGGCAGTATTTGCAGCGTAGGGCACAACCCTGTAGAAAGACAACGAACCTGACACCCGGCCCGTCCACCGAGCCGAAGCTTTCCAGCGAGTGGACGAGACCGACAGGATCACAGTGCGGCATGGCAGGTACGGGAGATCACGTCCATCTGCTGCTCGCGGGTCAGGTCGATGAACTTGACCGCATAGCCGGAGACGCGGATGGTGAAGTTGGCGTATTCTTCCTTTTCGGGGTGCTCCATGGCATCCAGCAGCTTCTCCTTGCCGAACACGTTCACGTTCAGGTGGTGTGCACCCTGATCGAAGTAGCCGTCCAGCACCTGCACCAGGTTCTCCTTGCGCTCCTCCTCGCTGTGGCCCAGAGCCTCGGGGTTGATGGTCTGGGTGTTGGAGATGCCGTCCAGAGCCCAGTGGTAGGGCAGCTTGGCCACGGAGTTCAGAGAGGCCAGCAGGCCGTTCTGCTCTGCGCCGTAGCTGGGGTTGGCACCGGGTGCGAACGGGGTGAATGCGGCACGGCCATCGGGCAGAGCGCCGGTGTACTTGCCGTAGACCACGTTGGAGGTGATGGTCAGGATGGAGGTGGTAGCCTCGGAGTTGCGGTAGG
>OGKZ01002134.1_pt1 | contig 11131 bp, 10 predicted proteins | sample 1572571 | NCBI WGS metagenome assembly OGKZ01 (sample SAMEA2581906, study PRJEB24529) | metagenome | biome: Human gut stool | place: China | collected 2011 | reverse complement strand
CTTTTTTCCGTTCCAGTACCTCCGCAAAGCGCTGGATATACTCGTTCGGATACTTAAAATTGAAGATGCGCTGCATCCGTTTGCCTCCATCGGCCACCAGTTTGGTGCTGCCGCCCGCACCGGCCGAAAGGATGGTCTGGACTTCCTCCATGATATAGATATTATAGTAACCCTCGTGACCCGGCTTGCACCAGCCCACGTTTTCCAGATTTTGCAGCGTATTCTTCTGCCGGTAAAGGTAATAGGGGCGGTAGCCCGCCTCGGCCAGCAGATGGCACTTTTCCAGCATGGCGGCTACGTCCGCGTAGTCGTTCTCCTTCTGATCCTCAATGACGATGCGGGACGCCCGCTTGAGGGTAAGGGTGTGGACGGTGATATTCTCCGGCTGCAAGGCAATGGCCTGCCGCAGGCTGTGCTCAAAGCCCTCCACCGTATCCCCGGGCAGACCGGCAATGAGGTCCATGTTGATGTCCTCGTGTCCGGCGCGGCGGGCATCGGCATAGCAATCCAGAATATCCTGTGCCGAGTGCTTGCGACCAATGTTTGCCAGCACCGCGTCCGAGAAGGTCTGGGGGTTGATGGAGATGCGGGTAGCGCCGTATTCCTTGATGACCGCCAGCTTTTCAGCGTCGGTGCAGTCCGGACGGCCAGCCTCTACGGTATATTCTACGACCTTGCTCAGGTCAAAATTCTCCCGCACAGTGCCCATGAGTTGCCGCAGCTGGGCGGCGGAAAGGCTGGTGGGGGTGCCGCCGCCGATGTAGATGCTGCATAAAGTCAGCCCGGCTCGCTCAGCCTGCGCCCGGATCTCCGCGACCTCCTTGCACAGGCAGTCCACATAGGGCTGCACCAGCTTGCGGTCGCGGTCCAGATTGCAGCTGACAAAGCTGCAATAGCTGCACCGGGAGGGACAGAACGGGATGCCGATATACAGGCTATACGTCTTAGGGGCGCTGCCCAGCCGCAGGATCGGCTCCTGCAAATCGGCAATTTCCTTCGCCATTTCGTATTTTTGCTCCGAGCAGTCGAACCGCTGCAAAAAGAAGCGGTCGATCTGTTCTGCGCTCCACCCGGCGGCGCGCTTATCGTGGATAAGCCGCACCGGGCGCACACCGGTCATTTTGCCCCAAGGCGGGCGGATGCCCGTCCACTGGCGCAGCAGGTCATAAGTCAGGCTGGCAAGGGCAAACTCCGGGGTTTCGCCACCCTGCTCCACCGGCAGCGGCAGCGGGGCTTCCAGCGTTTTGCTCTTTTCGCCCTGCCGCACCAGCACCCGCAGACCGGTATCGGTCTTTTCAGCCCACAGGCAGTCCTCAGCAGGCTCCGGCTGGGTCAGGGTCAAGGGTGCCATGGGGTAAAACAGGCGGGCAAGATGCTCCACCTCGTACCCGGAGGGCAGCCCAGTGATATAGATCTTCATGTCGTTCTCTCTTTAAAAAATGTCGTTGCCGCCGCGCACAGCGCTGCGGATATAGTAGTTGTTGTCCAGCTCCGCGCCAAAGGTAGAAAATTCGCCATGGCCGGGCAGCACCTGTGTTTCGCGAGGGATGGGCAGCTGTGCCAGCTTGCGCAGGCTGTCCGCCATCTGTGCGCTGCTGCCGCCCTCAAGGTCGGTGCGGCCGATGCTTCCGGCAAACAGCGTATCACCGCAGAACAGATGCTCACCGCACAGCAGCACCACGCTGCCGGGGGTGTGGCCGGGGGTGTGCCACGCAGTAAAGTGCAGCTCGTCCACCGCGATCTGCTCGCCTTCTGTATAGCCGCAGTCCGCAGCGGAAAGCGGGTACATCCGGTCGCCGGCAAGGTCTGCCTTTTCACAGTAGAGGGTGGCGTTCCACTCTGCTTTCAGCGCAGCCGCGCTGCCCACATGGTCGTAGTGGCCGTGGGTGCACAGAATGGTGGTGAGGGTGGCGTTGTGCTGCTTTAAGATTTCGTCGTAGCTGTGCATCTCTGCCGCCGGGTCGATGACCACGGCATGGCCTGCATCGGAGATGAGCAGAAAGGTGTTGGTATACAGCGGCGGTGCCGCAGGAATGTGAAAACCTTGCATCGTTACTCCTTCTTTTTCCACTCGTCGGTATCAATGATGATGGTGCAGGGGCCCTCGTTCACCAGCGACACCTGCATATGGGCACCGAACTCGCCGTGCTGCACGTCCTTGAGGCCGTGCTTAGCCATCTCGGCAAGGAACAGCTCGTAGGCATCCACCGAGAGGGGCGGCTTTGCTGCCTTGATAAAGCTGGGACGGTAGCCCTTTTTGGTGTCGCCGTAAAGGGTGAACTGGCTGACCACCAGCGCGGAATAGCCCAGATCCCGGGCGCTCAGGTTCAGCTTGCCCTCGGCATCCGGGAAAATGCGCAGACCCGCGCATTTATCGGCAAGCTTGGGCACGATGTCCAGTGTGTCGGTGTCCCTGACCCCCAGCAGGATCATGATTCCCGGCCCAATGGCGCGGGGTTCGCCACCCTCCACCCGCACGCTGGCGGAGGATACGGCCTGAATGACTGCTCGCATTGCGTTAACTCCTTGTCACCTTGAGCACGTCCCGCACCTTGGAAAGGCGCGCCACCACACGGTTGAGGTGCTCGGTATTGTTGATGCCGATGGTCAGGCTGACCACGGCGCAGTTGTTTTCTACCTGACGGGCGTTCATGGCATAGATGGGCACCCGGATATCGGCCAGTGCGCTGAGCACGTCCTGCAGCAGCTCGTTGCGGTTCAGGGCAATGATCTCCAGCCCGGCCTTGTAGCTGTCCTTGACGCTGTCTGCCCAGTAGGCCTTGACCCAGCGGGGAGCGTTGGAGGGGTCCTTCATGCTGGCAACGGCGTTGGCGCAGGTCTGCTTGTGAATGGAAACGCCGAAGCCGCGGGTGATAAAGCCCACGATGGGGTCGCCGGGCAGCGGGCTGCAGCACTTGGCAAACTTGATGGGGGTGTTGTCGAAGCCTTCCACCACAACACCGTCGGTTGCGTGCACCCTGCTCAGATCCACCTTGGGCAGGTCCTCTTCGGTCTTTTCCTCGGCGGCCTTTTTCTGCTGTTCATAGATCTGCATTGCCACGGTATAGTCGGCATCGGTGGCATAATCCGCCGGACATGGTTCTGCGGGCATAGCGGGCATTTCCTGCACCTGCCCGTATTCGAACGCCTTGCATTCGACCCCGTTTTCGGTCATATGCTCTACGGCCTTATCATGGTCGTCGCATCCGTAACGGTCTTTGCAAAGGATGAATTTCGGGTTTTGCGCGATCAGTTCTCCGCTTTTTCGCTCGATGAATTCGCGGTTTTTGGCTTCGAGACATTCCCGGTTCGTACACCGTCCGCTTCCCGTGGCGAACATATCGTATAGATTGGTGTTGTGCTTGCATTTGGCGCACGCCGTTTGGTCGAAGCGGTACCGGGCCAGATCGTTCGTATAATGGGCGTCTACCATCCGCTTGAACTCCTTTACGGAGTATTTCCGCCACCCCTCCTCGTCTTTGAGGCGGTCTTTGCAGATCGTCTTTTGCAAGTCTTTCCCGTATCGTGCCAACTCCATAGCGAGACCCAATGTAATAGAGTTTTCGCGCAGGAGTTTTTTTGCATCGGGGATCAGTTCGTTGAGTTTCATCCGGTAGTAGATATACTGCTCGCTCTTGCCGAAGCGTGCGGCCACGGCGGCGGCGTCCCCGCCGAGGGTCTGCATGGCGGCTTTGTAGGCTTCGGCCTCGTCGAGCGGCGGCATCTCCTCGCGCTGAATGTTCTCCGAAAGCGCGAGGTCGAAGATCGCCCGTTCGTCCGCGGAGGCGGTATCGACGATGGCTTCGATTTCGGTCTGGCCGAGCAGTTGCACGGCGCGGTAGCGGCGTTCTCCGCAGACGATGATATAGCCGCCTTGTTCTGCGGCTCGCACCCGGATGGGCTGAATAAGGCCGTGCGTGGCAATGGAGGCGGCCAGTTCCGCGAGGGCGTTTTCATCGTAACTCCGCCGCGGATTGTGGGGGTTGGGGCGGATTCTGTCAATGGAGAGCAAAACGGTCGATTTCGTGCTCTGAACGGCGGTTGCGGTCGTGGTGTCGGTTTCGTTCGTTTTCATGGTGTGATGATTTTAAGATTATTTTGAAAGGTATTTGATCAGTTGCTTGTGGCGGTCATACGGTATTTTGAACAGCAGGTAGGTAATGCCTATGCCGTTGCGCGATGCGTTGTGAAGGAGTTGCCGCAGATCGGGGTCTTCCTCGGCCGTGACGCCGAACACCTCCGACATGTATTTTTCCGGCAACTGCGTGCGCATCATGTAGTCGAAATCCGCCGTGCGCTGTATGATTTCTTCGTATGATTTCATAATAAAGTCGTTAAGAATGAGAGGATCGAATCGCCGGACATGGCATGCGCGTTGTCCCAATTCCGCCATTGCTGTCCGTCCTTGTTTTGTAGCGAGAGATTGAAAAGAGGGTCTTTCCCCTGCGACCATTTGCCGGAATAAATACGGATGCTGAAAGTGCGTACATGGCCGCTGAAATCGAAAAAGGCGGTGTATTTTTCTTTGCCGTTGATCTCCAACAGGAGCGCGGCGATAGCTGTTATCTGTTCGTTCATGCTCTCGGGTGTTGTGGGGCGGGCGGATGCACGCCCCGGATTGAATGTTATTTGAGATAGGCGGCCAATGCGCTGCGCACCTCTTGTTCTCGGCGTTTGGAGAAAATCCACCCGGCGCACCGGGTGCCGTCGTGCGTAAGGCAGGCGCGAAACAGCCCGTTCAGATCGCGGAGCGTGTCACGCAGGGGTTTCGTATCGCCGAATACGGCGATCGACTTCGCGGAGTATTCCACGATCTCGACACGTGCGTCGGCCACGGTTTCGGGGGCGGCGGTCTGCACGGGTGCAGGGTTCTCGATGCATACATTGTCGGATTTTCCGGCCACGACGGCGAAACGCTTGATAATGCCCTCTTTGTCGCGGCACGATTCCTTGCTGACCTGCCAGCCCGAATAGCGGTGCGTGCCAAGGTAATAGCCGTGCCCCATGCTGTACTTTTCACGGTGTTCGTACTCGGCATTACGCTCGGCCAGGTGTGCCGTGCCCTCGAACCGTGCCGCGGCCTTGCGCATTTCGGGGAACAGATCGCGCGTGTGGGTCGAGAATCCGAGAATAACCGTGCGCACGATACGCGAGCCGAAATAGTCCGTATAAGGGTCGCACTCGCTTTCGTGCTGTTCGCCGATGATGACGGCCACGGCATCGTCGGGAACGATCTGCCGCAGACGCTCCGCGCCGATGGTGCGTAACCGTTCCGCGTCTTCCGCCGCCGCACGTCGGGCGGCTTCCTGCTCGGCTTTGAGGGCGTCGGCACGGGTACGAAGCGCCGCGACCTCGGCGGCATCCATAAATTCGGGGTGCTCGTCGTCGTAATAGTGCCCGATACCGAATTTGTCCCGCAAGGGGCGGATCAGATCCGCGGAGTGCTCCTCGGCGGTTTCGGGGTCGATCAATCGGTAATTGTAACCGGATTGTGTGTGTGCGATTCCGGCCACGACCATGCGCTGACGCATGTTGTAAGGGCCGTCGAAAATGACGATCTGATTCTCCCGCACGCTTTGTACGTCGGTGTCGTAACTCTTTCCTGCGAATAGCAATGTGACTTTTCCCATAGTTGTAAGGTGTTGAATGTTAGTAAAACAGCCGCAGAAGAAACCGCACGAGGACAACCACGGGGGAAAGGACGAGACGCACGATGTCCCGACACCGCCGCAAGAGCCATAACGAGAGGCAGAAGCCCCAAAAACCGCCCGCGCCGAGATAGATACCCGCGAGAAATTTGAACGCCGCAAACGCGCCGAAAAGCACAGCCGCGAAACTTGCCGCAGACCTCCAAAACCCGCAGATGCCGGTGGGAGCGGTGCCGCTCCGTTTCAAAATTTCCCGTATGTCTTTGTGCTGTTTCATAACTACGACCTTTTTTTTATGCCGTATGGGCCGCGTTTGCCTTGCTTCCGTTTCTGTGGGCTATATTTCAGAGGGGCGGAATACAAACAAGATTTCAGGACAAAAAAATCAGCCGCAACTTATATATTGCGGCTGATTTTTTTGTCTGAACCCGAAGGGCCCCGATCTTGGTTGTTTTCCGCCCCCCTGCCATAGCTTCGCCCACGAAAACGGAAGCAAGGCAAATGCGGTGCATAACGTGCTAAACGGGGAGTAGGTAGTCTCGGAAACAGCACAAAGACATACGAGGAATTTTCAACCCGGATATAAAAAACAGATATGTCTTTTAACATATCTGCTTATCTGTCTTTGGCCGGATTGTATCTTGCTATCGGTAGCCAATAATTTCAAAATACTGCGAGCCGTAAATCCTTTGCCGTAGGCGGCGGTTATTTCCATTTTGGAAACAACCGATTCTGTATCGGGATTTTCAGCGTTCGACCGTTCCCAATGGCATATATTTATTCTAATTGGATATCCCATTTTGTGATTTCGAATTCGAGGTCACAAATTGCGGCCTCAAACCGATTGCGAACCGTCGGATCATTCTGTCGTATCCGCCTCCGGGTGTTCGATCCCTTCGGCTGTTTTTTCGGCCAATGCCTGTTTTGCCGTGAGCGGCGATACGATTCTTTTTCCGGTCTGGGCTTCGATCTCGCGGCGGGTATTCCCGGCGATACGTCCGCCCTGTGCCGCCACGGCACGGTTCGCTGCGGTCGTCCGCGGTTTTCGCTCTTTCGAAATTTCGGTGGTCGTCGCTTCGGCAAGCATGTTGAGCACCAGCTCCAGATTGGTCATGTTGTCGCGCAGGCTTTCGGTTTTCAGTCCCTTGTACTGCTTGTACTGGCGCGTGGTCATACCCGACCAGCCCAGCGTAATAATATCGGTCAGCGTGGCGTATTCCTGTCCCTTTTTGATACCGCGGCGTTCCCATTCGTCGGTCAGTTCCTTGCGTACCTCGATGGATTTTAGCCGCTGGTTGATCCAGTTCTCGGAATAGCCTTTGCGATGGTAGTATTCCAGCATCCGGTCGATGCCTTGTTCCGGGTCGTCGATCTCCTCCAGCCGTTCGCGGGCAAGCGAAGAGAGCCACAACTTGAACGGCTCGGCCTTCGGCGAGGGAATCGACTGCACCAGTCGGAAAAGCTGCTCTACGTCAGCCACATCGGTTAGGCGCATCTTGCCATCCGGAGCGGTCATTTTCAAACCGTGACAATTTGTCACGGTTTCATTCCCTTCAGCTTTCAGCCGTTGTTTGAGTTTGCGCCAGTAGGCTGCGGCATCTTTACTTTCGGTCAAAACTGCGATAACATCGACAATCGAAACGTACCACTTGCCCGCTTCGTCGTCCCAGACGGTGCGTACCTTACGCTCTTCAAAAAGTTGTATCGCTTGCTTTTGGGTCATGGCTCTTTTTACTTTGATTGCTTAAAACCGATGGGCCGGGGCTGTTTGCGGGCCTTTGGAACTTTGACCGACAGGGCTGCGATGGCCTCGTAGATGTTGTCAAGCTCCTTGCGCATGTCTTCCGAAAGGTCGTTCACCGCTTCGGCGTTGTCCTCGTCCGCCCGTTCCAACAGGGTCAGTTTCGCACGGATTTCGGACAGCTCGGCCGTCATAGTCGAGGTTGTCATAATGTAGTTGCGCATGGCGACGAAAGCATCCATAATCCGAATACTGACTTGTATGGCTGTCGGGCTGCGTAGCACGGCAGAAAGCATGGAGACCCCTTGTTCGGTAAAAGCATAAGGACGTTTTCGTGTGCCGCCCCAACTTGATGTTCCATTTTGGAATATCAAAAATTTCTGTTCTGTCAGTTGAAACATGAACCGTTCCGGAAAACGTTCGATATTTCGCTTTACAGCTTTATTCAGGTTGCCGGTCGTAACGCCGTAAAGCTCGGCCAAATCCCGGTCGAGCATCACGCGCTGGCCGCGTATTTCGTAGATTTTGCTTTGGATCGTAGCGAGTTCTTCCATCGGTTCGGGTCAAAATGAACGGTTATTTCTCTTCCTTCGGGAGTTTGAACCCGATGGGCCGGGGCTGTTTGCGGGCCTCGGGCACTTTGACCGACAGGGCCGCGATGGCCCCGTAGATGTTGTCCAGCTCCTTGCGCATGTCTTCCGAAAGGTCGTTCACCGCCTCGGCATTGTCCTCGTCCGCCCGCTCCAGCAGAGCCAGCTTTGCCCGGATTTCAGCCAATTCCGAAGTAACGGTTGTAGCTGTCGTAATATAATTGCGCATGGCGACAAATGCTTTCATAATAGAGATACTTACTTGTATTGCCATTCCACTGCGCAATACCGCAGAAAGCATCGCAACTCCCTGTTCGGTAAAAGCATAAGGTAGGGATGTCTTCGGCCGCTTCACTCTGGATGTCGTCACAAATTGTGATGACATATTTTTCCATTCAATTTCGGAAATGCGGAACATGAACTCTTCCGGAAATCGTTCGATGTTACGTTTTACGGCCTGATTCAATGCACTGGTCGTAACTTGGTAGAGCGCCGCAAGGTCGAAGTCGAGCATCACGCGCTGGCCGCGGATTTCGTAGATTTTACTTTGTATGGTTGTGAGTTCTTCCATCAATAAGTTTGGGCAAGTTCTTTCCTTCAACACAAATATAGTCGCTTTTTTGCAAAAAGAAAGACGAAACCGCTCCGTTTCGTCTTTTCTATTCTTTTTTCGCAGGATAATTTATCGGTGCGAAGAATTCAGCGATTGTGATGTTATATAATTTACAGAGTTTCAGTATAGATTGTGTGTTTGGAATGGAGGTTCCTGATTCATACCGAGAAATATCTAAATGTGTAAACTCAATAACTTCTTCTTGAGAATACCCATGATCCGAACGTAATTGTTGCATACGTTCTATCAAGAGCCGTTGAAAAGTAGTATCTCTATATTTGGGAACCTTTGTTCGCATTTTTTGTAAAGGAAAGGTGATGTCTAAAATTTTATACACGTGATTTCACGTGTATTCGAAAAATTTGATTATATTTGCATACGTGGATTTCTAAATACAGAAATTATGCTACATTTGCGATTGAATAGTTCGGCGTAGCCGACGGACATAATCATAAAGGGTAAACAACTCTTTATACCTACTTGTAAACTTGGAGACCTCTTCGGAGGATGTTTAATCAGATGGTATAATGGTTGTCAGCTCCGGTTATGTCCTGTTTGTTATTTGCAAGCAGGGCTTGACTGGGGCGCAGGACAGCTTCCATCTGAAGGTAACTCCAAGACCGACAAGTAGGGGCTGACACCGCGCCCCCTTTTTATTTTCTGCGGGCGCATCATCCACTAACCCGAAACCGTCATGCGCCGCCATTTGCCGAATACATTACATCATACGGATTGCACCCGCCGAGCGACCGCCGGCAGGCGGAATCGGTATATCTTTGCAGCAGCGTTTGTTTTGAGCCCTAATACTATCGAAATTATAAATATGATACCGATTCGCTGATTTACCATCGGTTTTTCTGTCTGCTGGCAGAGAAAGATAGTTTTTTACGGGGCGGCCGCGCCCGTTGCACCCTGCCCTGGTTTCAACTATCGCACCACCGAACACATAAAAACATACCGAAAATCAGCCGACAAACCGTTCCGTGGCTGAATCCCGACTCGAATTAATAACACGGATGCGGCCGATATACGATTGAATTCTTCATGGAATCTGTGTGAAGTTGCGTCACTATCCATCGTATGTCTCTGCATCCGTTTTCATATCCGGAAATTGTCTCCGACAATAAGTCCGAACCGGCTCTACCCGTATTCGGACTAATGGAAGCGCGTATTTACAAGGGAGAATACACATCGGCTGAGATGATCGTCTTAAAATCTCTTGACATTCATTACAAGCCGATGGCTTCCATTCCTTTTCATTTATTGTAGATATAGCAGCATAATTATAACATTCACCAGATAATCTTTTAGCGGTGTCCGAAGCAAGAAATTTGCCCGCTGAATCTCCGAAGTAACCTGCCGGACGGTCAGGTTGAATTTTTCCGCAATTTGATGGTAAGTCATATCTTCCAGACGGCTTGCCAAAAATACATTACGAGTAAGAGACGGCATTTTGGCCAGTTCGCGCCGGTAAATCTCGATTATCTCGGATTGGAACAGTTTGCCGATCTGTTCTTCGTTAGATAATGTATTGATACTCGATTCGATCCGCCATTGTTCTTTTCTATAAAGTTCGCTTTGGGCTTTGAGCATGGATTTCCGCTTACGCAGGTATGAAATACAGCGAGTCCTGACGTAATTGTAAATATAACCTTTGATATTCACGTCGAATTCAAGGTGATCCCGGTGTTCCCACAAATACATGAAGCCATCGGTCGTAATATCCGTTGCCATCTCCATATCATTTATATAGGAGTATGCGATTCGGATAAAACGCTCCTTGTCGTTGAACAGCCTGTCGAACTCTTCGGCTGTCAATATTTTCGTCGGCTTCCCCATCGCAATCTTTCGATACTGTTTCCAAAGATAGCAATTATTCCCGAAAATGCAAGTCGAGAATTCATCCCCGGTTTTTCGTTTCCGATGTTTTGAAAGCGCCTGCAAAAAAGAAATGAAAATATTTTTGAAACAAAATAAGGTTCCGGGAAGCAAACGCAGGCGATCAATACACTAATTGTCAATACATTGGCTAAATAAATAATTTTACATTATTATTAAATATATTTATTTATAAAAAAGGCTGTAAACTCGGTTCGCTCATGCGTTTAAAAAGAGAAAGCAATGAAGCCGGCATATAATTTAATTACAAGATAATGGATCAAGAGGTAATATACAAAGCTCTGCGCGGCGAAGCAACCCCAGATGAGCTGGAACAGGTGGCACGGTGGCATTCCGAAAATCCGGAGGACTTCCAGCGCTGCGCGGATGAGGTGCACATGCAGATCGACATGATGGAGTTGTACGGCGAAGAGATCCGTCCAGCAAGTTGGATCGCCGTGCACTGGAGAAAGGTAGTCCGTATTACCGTACAGGCTGCCGCCATGCTCGCCATCGGGCTGTTCGTCGGGGGATATATCAGCAAGGAACGCACCTACGATATGCTTGCCGAGCAAATCAACACGTTGCAGGTTCCTTACGGCCAACGCCTGAAGTTCACGCTTCCGGACGGTTCGAGCGTTCAGCTCAATTCCGGAGCAAA
>OGKZ01002131.1_pt1 | contig 11157 bp, 9 predicted proteins | sample 1572571 | NCBI WGS metagenome assembly OGKZ01 (sample SAMEA2581906, study PRJEB24529) | metagenome | biome: Human gut stool | place: China | collected 2011 | reverse complement strand
GATGAACTGGAAACAGATTTAGACCAGAGCAAGGAAAGTATGTATAAGTTAAGTTACGTCATACGGGTGTCTGCACCCGATCTTGACGAACTGAAACGCCGTTGTGATGAAGTCAAGGATTTTTACGATGATTTGAACGTGAAGCTGGTTCGCCCTGCCGGAGATATGATGGGACTGCATGGAGAATTTCTTCCAGCCAGCAAACGTTATATCAATGATTATATCCAGTATGTGAAATCCGACTTTTTAGCCGGACTTGGCTTTGGTGCTACCCAGATGTTGGGAGAAAATACAGGAATCTATATCGGCTATTCCGTGGATACGGGAAGAAATGTCTACCTGCAACCGTCCCTTGCCAGTCAAGGGGTAAAAGGTACGGTCACAAATGCGTTGGCTTCTGCTTTTGTAGGTTCGCTTGGTGGTGGAAAATCGTTCTGTAATAACCTGCTGGTGTATTATTCCGTTCTGTTCGGTGGACAGGCAGTTATCCTAGACCCGAAAAGTGAGCGTGGGAACTGGAAAGAAACACTGCCGGAGATTGCAGAGGAAATCAACATTGTAAACATTACCAGTGATTCCAGCAATCAAGGGCTGTTAGACCCGTATGTGATTATGAAAGATGTCAAGGACGCTGAAAGTCTTGCCATTGATATTCTGACGTTCCTTACAGGTATCAGCAGTCGTGATGGCGAAAAGTTTCCTGTCCTTAGAAAAGCTGTCCGCACGGTATCCCAGAATCAGAACCACGGGCTGTTGCAGGTCATTGAGGAACTGCGAAAAGAGGATACCGCCGTATCCCGTAACATTGCAGACCATATCGAAAGTTTTACGGACTATGATTTTGCACAGCTTTTGTTCTCGGACGGTTCGGTGGAAAATGCAATCAGTCTGGATAACCAGCTCAACATCATACAGGTTGCAGATTTGGTTCTGCCGGATAAGGATACTACCTTTGAGGAATACACGACCATTGAACTGTTGTCGGTATCCATCTTAATTGTTATCAGTACCTTTGCCCTTGATTTCATTCACAGTGACCGAAGTATTTTCAAAATCGTGGACTTGGACGAAGCATGGGCGTTTCTAAATGTGGCACAGGGCGAAACCTTATCAAATAAACTGGTGCGTGCTGGTAGAGCCATGAACGCCGGAGTATATTTTGTCACACAGTCCTCTGGGGACGTATCAAAAGAAAGTCTGAAAAATAACATCGGCTTAAAATTTGCGTTCCGTTCCACAGATACCAATGAAATCAAGCAGACCTTAGAGTTTTTCGGGCTGGACAGTGAGGACGAAAATAACCAGAAGCGGTTGAGGGATTTGGAGAACGGACAATGCTTAATGCAGGATTTATACGGGCGTGTCGGTGTGGTACAGATACACCCTGTCTTTGTAGAACTGCTCCATGCCTTTGATACCAGACCGCCGATAAAAAGTGAGGTGGATTTGGAATGATGAAATCTATCACAAGAGAAAAGGTATTCCATGTACTGAAAATGGTTCTGCTTGCCGTGACCGTCACGCTGGTACTGCTGTCCCTGCTTGGGACAGTGGCTCATGCGTCTGGACTGGTCGATGATGCAGTCAATGCAGACAACCTGTATTCAAAGTATCCACTTTCCAATTATCAGCTTGATTTCTTTGTGGACAATAGCTGGTCATGGCTTCCGTGGAACTGGCTGGACGGCATTGGAAAATCGGTGCAGTACGGGCTTTACTGTATCACAAATTTTGTCTGGACAATCAGCCTGTATCTTAGCAATGCCACAGGATATGTGGTGCAACAGGCGTATAAGCTGGACTTCATCAATGACATGGCAGACAGTATCGGGGAAAGTATCCAGACACTTGCTGGAGTGACCGAACATGGATTTTCCAGCAGTGGATTCTATGTGGGATTCCTGCTCATTATCATTCTGATTGTAGGTGTTTATACCGCCTATACAGGGCTTCTCAAACGGGAAACAAGCACGGCACTTCACGCTGTTATTAACTTTGTGGTGGTGTTCATTGTGTCTGCGTCCTTTATTGCTTATGCTCCCAACTATATCCAGAAAATCAATGATTTCAGTTCGGACATCAGCACCGCTTCTCTGGACTTGGGGACAAAAATCATGCTCCCCGATTCACAAAGCAAAGGGAAAGACAGCGTAGACCTTATCCGTGACAGCCTGTTTTCGATACAGGTAGAAAAACCGTGGCTGTTATTGCAGTTCGGGAACAGCGATACCGAAGAAATCGGGATTGACCGTGTAGAAGCTCTGGTATCTGCCAGCCCGTCCGATGAAGATGGGGAAACAAGGGAAAATGTTGTGAAAACAGAGATTGAAGATAACGACAATGACAACCTTACCATTCCACAGGTCGTCAACCGTCTGGGTATGGTGTTCTTCCTGCTCATTTTCAATCTCGGTATTACAATCTTTATCTTCCTGCTTACCGGCATGATGTTATTTTCCCAGATACTTTTTATCATATATGCCATGTTTCTGCCTGTCAGCTTCTTACTGTCCATGATACCAACCTATGAAAATATGGCGAAACAGGCAGTTGTCCGTGTGTTCAATGCCATTATGACAAGAGCCGGAATCACACTGATTGTGACCGTGGCATTTTCGATTTCCAGTATGTTCTACAACATCTCCACGGACTATCCGTTCTTTATGGTGGCGTTTTTGCAGATAATCTGCTTTGCCGGAATCTACATGAAGCTCGGAGAGCTAATGAGTATGTTCAGTCTTAATGCCAATGACAGCCAGCAGATAGGTCGCCGGATATTCCGTAGACCGATGGTATTCATGCGACATCGGGCAAGACGTATGGAACACAGGATTGCAAGGGCTGTCGGTGCTGGAAGTGTTGCAGGTGCAGTGGCTGGTGCAAGTGTTGTCAGAGCCGGAAATCCAGCAACGAACCAACCGCCAAAGAAACGGGAAAATACCTCTGCCAGCATGGGAAGCCGTGTCGGTTCTGCGGTAGGTGCTGTGATGGATACGAAAAATAAAGTCCGTGACAGTGCTTCCTCTCTGAAAGAAAATGTGAAAGACTTGCCGACACAGGCTGGTTATGCTGTCCACTCTGCAAAACAGAAAGCAAAGGATAATGTATCAGACTTTAAGCGTGGCGTTGTGGAAGAACGGGAAAACCGACAGGAACGGCGTACACAGAAACGCAATCTGCACAGGGAAAATATCTCACAGAAAAAACAGGAATTGCAGAAAGCACAGGAAGCAAAACAGACAGTTCATGCGAATGGATCAGCGACAGCCGGAGCTACCAGAAGCCATGAACGCCCTGTTGCCACACCTGTTCCAAAACCTGCACAGACCGATATAGTTACGAAGCCGGATATGAAACGTCCTGCTACTTCTCCTGTGGTAAAAAATGCAGAATTCAAGGCTGGAAAAGAAACCGTCCGAACCAATATCAGACAGGAACAGCAGGTTAAATCTGTTGCCAGAGCGAACCAGCCAAACGTAGCAGAATCCATCAGCAATCATAAGAAATCTACGGTACAGAAAACACAGGTCAACCAAAAACAAAATCGTAAGACTGTTACGAAGCAACCGGAGAAAGGACGGAAGAAATGAGATTAAAGCGTATCCTTATCATAGGTACGATATTTCCTGTCCTTTTCTCCATTGTCCTCTTTTTCGGGATACTGATTTCCGGTGAAGATGACGACAGTTCAAACAGCTATTCGCCTGTCTATTCTGGAATGAACCTGTCAGCCGATGTCCTCAAACATCAGCCGATGGTGGAAAAATATGCCAGAGAAAACGGTATCTCGGAGTATGTGAACGTTCTGCTTGCCATCATACAGGTAGAAAGTGGCGGTACGGCTACCGATGTCATGCAGTCCAGCGAAAGTCTGGGACTACCGCCAAACTCATTAAGTACAGAAGAATCCATTAAGCAGGGGTGTAAATATTTTGCGTCCCTGCTTTCTTCCTGTAAAGCCAAAGGTATGAATGACATTAACGTGGTCATTCAATCTTATAACTATGGTGGTGGCTATGCAGACTATGTGGCGAAGAACGGAAAAAAGCACAGCTTCAACCTTGCAGAGAATTTCGCAAAGAATAAATCCGGCGGTACAAAAGTGACCTATACGAACCCGATAGCAGTCAGTAAAAATGGTGGCTGGCGTTATAACTACGGGAATATGTTTTATGTGGAGCTGGTCAACCAATATCTGACCGTGAAGCAGTTCAGTAACGAAACGGTACAGGCGGTTATGAATGAAGCGTTGAAGTATCAAGGCTGGAAATATGTCTATGGTGGCAGTAACCCGAACACCTCTTTTGACTGTTCTGGTCTTACCCAGTGGTGCTACGGAAAAGCCGGAATTAGCCTGCCACGAACCGCACAGGCACAGTATGACGCAACCCAGCATATCCCATTGTCACAGGCACAGGCTGGCGATTTGGTATTTTTCCATTCCACTTACAATACCAGTGACTATGTTACCCATGTGGGGATTTATGCTGGAAATAATCAGATGTACCATGCCGGAAATCCCATTGGTTATACCGATTTGACCTCTGCCTACTGGCAACAGCACATCATTTGTGCCGGAAGAATCAAACAATAGAAAGGACTTGAAATATGTTTAAGAAGAAAGAAAAAACAGAGAAAGCACCTAAGAATAAGAAAGTGCGTACCATGAAAGTCGGGACACATAAGAAATCTGTCCTGCTGTTGTGGGTGGTGCTTTTAGCAAGCACCAGCTTTGGTGTGTATAAGAACTTTACCGCCATTGACACCCACACGGTACATGAAAAAGAAATCATTCAGCTAAGATTGAACGATACCAACGGTATTGAAAATTTCGTCAAGAACTTTGCGAAAGCCTACTACTCATGGGATACCAGCAAGGAAGCCATTGAAGCAAGAACAACGGAAATCAGTAAATACCTTACCAAAGAATTACAGGACTTGAACGCTGATACCATCAGAACGGACATACCAACCAGTGTTACGGTTACAAATGTGCTGGTCTGGAATGTAGAACAGTCTGGAACGGACGATTTTACCGTTGCCTACGAAGTAGATCAGCAGGTAAAAGAGGGAGAACAGACACAGGCAGTCACAGAAAACTACACCGTGACCGTTCATGTGGATAAAGACGGTGCAATGGTCATTACCCAGAATCCTACCCTTGCTCCGGCAATACAGAAATCAAAGTATGAACCCAAAACACAGGAAGCCGATGTTAGTGTCAGTTCCGACACAGTCAAGGACGCTACCGCTTTCTTGGAAACATTCTTTAAGCTCTACCCGACAGCTACGGAAAAGGAACTTGCCTATTATGTCAAAGACGGAGTGCTTGCTCCTGTATCCGGCGACTATGTATTTTCGGAACTGGTAAACCCTGTCTTTACCAAAGACGGCGACAACCTCAAAGTCAGCGTGTCCGTAAAGTATCTGGATAACAAGTCGAAAATGACGCAAATCTCACAGTATGAGCTTGTGCTTCATAAGGACGATAACTGTATATAGGAGTTTGAATTACAAACATATTTATCAAATTCCGGCTCACTATACAGTTTACTAAACAGTTCATCATAGACAGCAATTGTGTTATAAACAAATGTACAATAATATTTCAAATTGGGAATCTGCATCTCTCTCAACGCACCATTCTTCTTAAATTCAAAAAAAGTTATAGGTTCTATCCCGTCATTAAATATATATGATGGTGCCTGAGTATTTTTATATTCAGTTATTAAACCATCCGTTTTAAAAAAGTCATCATATACATCATTATCAATCTTTTCAATAATTCCCTTTATCATTCCTTTTATGTTTGCTATATCTATAACTGGTGGTAAATCCTCATACCAATATCCTGCTATTAATAAATCGATATTCCTTTGCTGTATATCATCATTTTTATCTATCATCTGATTCCTCCTGAGTAAATAATACATTTCCTTAAACATCCACTTCCGTAAAAAAGTACTCCAATGTATTCACAAACATCTTTGCATCAAATAATTCTTTTATCTGTTCCCTATTCATCCAAGCAACCTGTGCCACTTCATCCGTTGTGGCATTGCCCAAATCAACCTCTCCGTCATATTCAAACAGCCAAACGTCAACAATTTTATTAACCACTTTTCCAAACTCTATTTTTTTAATGTCCGATAAAATAACTCGACCTTTTTCTGGTAATAAATCTACTCCAACTTCTTCTTTTGCTTCTCTAAGCGCTCCTTGCAGACTGTCCTCTCCTTTAACTACTGAACCATCCACACACTCCCATATCAAAGGAAATGCTGTTCTATTTGCTGAGCGCTGTGCAATCAGATACTCTCCCTTAGAATTACGGATCCAGACATGCACCACCAGATGGTATCCGTCTATCGGTAACTGTTCTCCTCTGATATGGTCTTTTCCCAGAAGCTCTCGGTTCTCATTATACAAATCCCATATTTCTGCATCCGGCACATACTCCACAATATCCCCAAAATCTGCATGTAAAGTTTTGCAGATTTTGCTAAGAATTGTTAGGCTCACCTCTTCATCACGGCGAAGCTTTGTCATTGTGTTAGGAGCTATTTCTGCCTTTTTACGCAAATCCGATTTGCTCATTTTTTTATCTACTAATAATTTCCATAATCGTTTATATGATACAGCCATGATAATTTCTCCTATTCCGTCTTCACATTGTATATATTCTACGCATCTATCGTGTCAATAAATTTGGGAATAAACTCCCTAAAATATCTTCTATTTTTCCAATCATTTAAATTTCCAATAAATGCTATTCTATATTTTGCCCTCGTACATGCCACATTAAGTATATTAGCTTTTTTTACCACCCAATTCATTGCTCCAACACTTTTATCTGAACAACCTAATACAAAAAGCACTTCATTGGCATCTTTTCCTTGAAAGGTATGCACTGTACCAACACAATTTTTTGTCCATTTTGTTAGCATCTCCTTGTCATACCCTTTTACCGAAAAATAACCAATTACAAATTTACGCATCGACTCTGCCACTGTTCTAAAAGGTGTAATTATAAAAATTTTATCATCTGTCTCATACAAATTAGTATATATATGTAGTGCATTTTCCAATAATTGGCATACTCTCTCTGCTTGATTTTTCACAAAATGATCCTTGCTACCATTTTCTGTTCCTTCAACATTTATCCATCCTGATTTTTTTATCAAAAATGGTTGTTCTTGTTTCAAATAATCTTCCTTTTTATGTGTTTTATTAAACATTCTATTGTCATACGAAATCATGTTAGAAATGGAAAACATCGGTTCTATACACCTTCTATGAACAACCAACGGACAACCAACCTGTCTTTCTCCTATCATACCGCTAAACTCGTTAATATTGTCTGCAAAAGTCTGAGCTGAATTTTCAATTACCTTGTATTCATTTGCTACTCCAGTACTATCAGCAAGTATATCAATTAACACTTTAGGAATTGTTACAACAGGTTCCACTTGTAATGGATCTCCCACAACAACTGCTCGCTTCGTCCTATAAAGTACTCCTAAAGCAGACTGAGGAATAGCTTGTCCCGATTCGTCAATTATAAGCATACCTAAACTCATATTTCCTGCATGCTTTAAAAATCTTCCAACAGATGCAAATGTAGAAGATAGTACAGGTATCACTATTGACAAGGAATTAAACAAATGCGGAAACATCTCCTTTTTTTCTTCTATTGTATATTTCCCATTATTATATGCTTCATATACAAATAGATTTCTTTTTATATATGGCGACTCCAAAATAAATGCTTTTCGCACCTGTAGTGAAGCAAAAAACAATTCTTCTCTAGCCATATCATATTCGTCAAATGTCCACGGACATGCATTCTGTGAATTCTCAGATTCCTTAATAGCATCATAGAAACTTCTATCCGCAAAATTATTTTTGTATTTGTTTTTCAACGACTCATTATTTCCATATACTTTTTCTTCAAGTATCTGTACTTTCTTTTCTAGAGTAGAGATTATGCTATATTGATTTTCAATTTTTCCACATACTTCTTCTGTATTTCTCACGGCCAAACTATACCTACGCTTAATGTCTTCGTGCTTAATTATTAACTCCTCGACATATTTTTGTTTTTCAGCAACATGTCTACCTATTTTTCCTAACCCCAAAAGGATAAGGAGTTTCTTAAAAACAGAGCTATGTTCTTGAATATATTTGATTTCCTCTTCCTGCTCTAAAGTCTCCTTTTCATTACTTTCTAATTCCGTTTTTATCTCATTTAACTTTTTATTGAGCTGCTCTTTTTCTATAGTCAACTGTTTTAATTCCCATTTTCTCTTAGCCAAATTTTCTCTTTCCTTATAAAAAACCGACAAGAGTTTTTGGTCTTTTTTAATATCTTCTCTTAATAACAAAACCTTTCTTTTGGCTGTATCAAATTTTTCTATAGCTTCATTCCACGAAATAGTATCATCCCTTGCCAAATCCAAAGTGACTTTATTTGAATCATCGTTTTTTCTAGCAAATACACAAGACTCTAACACTTCAGTAACATAGGATTTTCTTCCCATACGAGCTGATATTAATCCCCACGCACTTCCTTCTTTTCCCAAAAGCTTATCTGCTACAGCAGAAAAATACACTTCCTTGTTTGTTTTCCTATCAAAATAATCTGTTCTCGTCTTCTCTTTTTCCATATCAGCTGATTTTGGTAAATCAAGCGTAATATTTTCTACCGCTCCATTATTATTTGATACAACAAGAATTCCAAATTTAGCGATTTCTTCTGGTATTTCATAGTATTTTTCTGTATAACTCGCATTTGATGCAGATTCAACTTTCCGAAAAACAAAATCACCACCATCAATTCCATATTTAATTAAAACTTCTGCCATTTGTACAACATTAGAAGCTATTATCTCTTTCAAGAGGGTTGTTTTTCCCGTTCCTGGTGGTCCATTTACTGAGAATATTTTTTCATTCCTATCTTTTTCTGATACAGCTATGTTTATAGCTAATTGCTGCATTAATGTCGGTGAGAACTTTGATGGGTATTTTGCCAGCGGAAATTTATCTACTTCTAACCATTTTTTCATGGCATTAACATCGCTGTCTATCATTATCTTTTTCTGATTATCAGACAATAACGCAGTGGTATATTTTATTACATGCTCATTATTCTTATAGTTTTTTTGAACTCTTTCTATTTCGTCCAAGTAAAAGCTAAAAAAGTCACTCGTTTCATCTTCTTTCTTTAAACCTTTGCATGCATAAACCTTATCCGAGGCACCTTCTAACCCTACTTGACTTTCATTCTCAACTCCTAATTTGTCAAACACAATATTTTTAACTATCGTTATGTCTGTAAACTCCAGTATTTGTATATCATTCTGTTTAAGTAATTCATTTACATCTTCATTTAACTTGCATATGTCTTCTTGCATAATATTAACATTTATGCCTTCTGATTTTATCATACAAAGTACAGCATAAAAGAAAGGACTGATTTGCACACCTTCCTCTGTAAGTTTTCCATCTAAGTCTATCTGAACTGAGAAAATATAAAATCTACCTGACAATTCGTTTATCTCTACATATTTTTCCATATCTAATTTACATTTTTCAGCCATTTTTTCCACAAAGGTTTTAATGTTGTAACAGCCACAATAAACATTTGCACGATTATACAACTTCTCATCAGATTTATGTTTTTGTCTCAAATACTCATTATGTGCCTTGTATTCTTTTAATGGTAAACTTCTTGTACTGTAAGCATTATAATATGCATCAAACGGAATATCTTGTTTTCCCTCTTTTATTGTTAAAGTCAATTCGGGATAATCCGATGGTGTAAAATATTCTTCCAATTTCCAAAAATTAAGTATTTTATTGCATTCTTCTGTTATATATCTATTTCTCATGCTATACCTGCTTTCTATTTTAACTATTTATACCTTCAACTCCATTTTATCTTCCATTTTTACAAATCCGTATCTCTCATACAAAGGTCGTCCCATATCCGTTGCCTCTAATGCAATCTGTAACACACCCTGTTCCTTCGCATCCTTCACCAGTAAATCCAATGTGTTAATTGCAATTCCCTGTCTTCGATATTCCGGTGCCGTATACATATTCATAATATACGCCTTTTTACCAGTCGGATTATGATATGTCGGCATCACCTGATAAAAACTGACACCACCTGCACCGACAAATGCCCCGTTATCATACACCAAATATGCAATATGCTCTCCTGTTTCCAACGCACGCCTATAATATGCATATGATTCTTTCTCCACAACGGACATATCCTCATCATCTGACAACTTATTTGCTGCATGAAGGACAATAATCCTTGTTCTTACCAACTTGTCAATATCCTCTATAGACGCTTTTTTGTACTCAAATTTTTGTATCATTCTACACCTCTGTCACTACATCAAAACTCCGGCAATTCCAAAAATATAACCTCATTCTCATTTGCTACGCCTGTATATATTTTGTCTGAATACTGTCCTATTGAACAATAATGATTCATAACATACCTTGCTGTGTATGGCATTTCCAGTTCATCCAATTTATTTAGAGAAAACCATTTCAATTCTCCTTCATTCGAGACCAAATCATCACTAACTTCGTCTTTAAGTATTGCGAAAAAATAGTAATTTTGTCTTATCTCCCCTTTCGTTCTTCGTAAGGTAACATATCTAAGAGAAAGATTCCGAATATTATCTTCACGAAGTCCTAGTTCCTCATTCATCTCTCTTAATACACAAGCCTTTGCATCATTTAGCTCAAATTCTTCAAAATGACCTCCGGCGGAGCCTGTCCATACATTACTTACAACTCTTCCGCCCTTTCTGAATAAGAGCAGTACTTTATCATCCTTTAATAAGTAAATTGACGTCATATTTCTTAATTTTCCTGTCATAACTCAAACACTCACTTTCTGCCCCAATGATTAAGGTGTATACATATTTCATATATCAATCCACTGTATAAATGCAGTCTTGTCAGAACTGTTATAACCGGCATTTCGATAGAAATTCAATGTACTTTCTTCCTTTGAACCTGTAAGCAACATCATCTTGTAGCAATGATTCTTTTCTGCAATTTTCTTGGCAAAATTTAGGCAATCTGTAGCATAACCTTTCTTTCGATACTCCCCATGTGTTACCACATTTTCAA
>OGKZ01002125.1_pt1 | contig 11185 bp, 8 predicted proteins | sample 1572571 | NCBI WGS metagenome assembly OGKZ01 (sample SAMEA2581906, study PRJEB24529) | metagenome | biome: Human gut stool | place: China | collected 2011 | reverse complement strand
TGGTCTTGTTCCAGTAGAAGATACGGCCGGTCATGGAGACAGGCACGCACTGCTGGGCGTTGGCCACGTTGCAGGCAGCCAGCTTGGCCTCGTCCCACTGGGTCAGGTCCAGATAGTCGGAGACGCTGTTCAGGTCGATGAAGGTCTGGCCGTTCTTGGAGTAGTTGTACAGCCAGTTCCAGTTGATCTGGCAGACATCCTCAGCGACACCGCCAGCGAACTTGGTGGACATGGTGTCCTCCCAGCCGGACCATGCAGCGAAGGTGGGGTTGACGGTGATGGTGCTGTGCTCAGCAGAGAAAGCCTTGATGGCCTCCTGGTAAGCGTTGTGACGGGACTCGCCGCCCCACCAGCTCATGGTCAGGGTGACGGGGTCGGAAGACAGACCGGCCACGGAAGCTGCGGCGGAAGAAGCAGCGGTGGAAGTGGCGGTAGAACCAGCATTGCTGGAGCCGCCGCAGGCGGCCAGCAGGCCGGCAGCACCCACAGCGCCAGAGACCTTCAGAAAGTCACGACGAGAAATTGCCTTGCTCATTTTCGTTCTCCTCCTATGTAGAAAACATCTTCTTGCACGGACGCCTCTGCAAAGCGTCCGTTGTATACAAATATAATACCAAAGGGCAGAAAAAAAAGAAAGATGCAAATTGTAGTGATAGCGGCAGAAAACATACAAATATTGCGCTTATTTTTTGCCCGCTTTTGACGTCATTGCCATAATGAATAAACTTGGACCGAAAAACTGTGCAACTTGTATACTTCAACGATTTGCATAGAAAACTGGGATGCAACAGGAGAAGATTGGCCTGAATTGCAAGAATTTTGTAGCCGAGGCAAAATTTGTTGAAAGAGCGTTGTATACATCAAAAGCGACGATAACAGAAAGTTCCGCCCCTGAGCTGATATATCAATAGTGCAAAAAACGCGCGAATCAGGCCCCGACTGATATATCACGGATGCAGAAAAGATACAAAAATGCCGCCCGGCGCGCGGACGGCATAAAATCAGGGAAAAGAGTCACCGACGGGCAGCGTAGAAGGCGCTGCGCTCCCGGAAGTAGCACTGGGGACACATGCTGACGTACTGGACGTCGTTCTCAAGGTCGATGGCTACCTGTTCGCCCTCAAAGACGAAGCGGCCGTTGACCTTGCGGCAGTTGCAGGTGGCCTTGCGGCCGCAGGTGCAGATGGTCTTCATCTCCTCGATGGTGTGGGCCAGCTCCAGAAGCCGGGTGGAGCCGGGGAAGCCCTTGAGGGAGAAGTCGGAGCGCAGGCCGTAGCAGATGACGGGGATGTTCAGCTCTACCGTCACCATGAACAGCTGTTCTGCCTGCTCTGCGGTGAGGAACTGGCTCTCGTCACAGAGCACACAGGCCAGAGGCCGGCCCTCGCTGCTGGCGGCCCGGACGGCCTCCACCAGGTCCATGTCCGGCGGCACCAGCAGGTCGGCAGGGCGGCGGACGCCCAGACGGCTCACGAGGTCGCCGCTGCCCTTGGTGTCCACCTTCGGCTTGAGGATGAGCACCCGCATCCCCTGCTCCTCGTAGTTGTGGGCCACCTGCATCAGCGCGGTGCTCTTGCCGCTGTTCATTGCGCCGTAACGGAAATAAAGCTTTGCCATGTCGAAAAAGTCTCCTCATGAAAGGACTCTCTCAGCCAAAGCCTGACGGAGAGGGCCTGTATTATCGATAGTATGTGCTCAGTCCTGATTGCGCAGCCGGTAGCCCAGGCTCATCAGGCTGTCGCCGAGGTGGACGTTCTCCACCACCACGTCGGGGTAGGAGACAGACAGATCGTAGTGGGAGAAGTTCCAGAAGCCCTGAATGCCCAGAGCCACCAGACGGCCGCTGATCTCCTCTGCGCCGCTGCGGGGCAGACAGAGCACAGCCACCTCGGGGTGGTGCTCGGCGCAGAAAGCTTCCAGCTCATCAATGTGTAAAATCTGGATGCCGTTGATCTCTTTGCCCACCTCGTCGGGGGCGTTGTCGAAGGCGGCGATGAGCTTGTAGCCGTTGGTGTCGGTGGTGATGAAGCGGCTCACAGCCTTGCCCAGACGGCCGCAGCCGATGAGGATGGTGGGCAGGAGGTCGCCGTTGCCAAAGAGCAGATGCTCAAGGATGCTCAGCAGGTTTTCTACCGAGTAGCCGATGCCCTGACGGCCATTCACGTCGCCGATGCAGTTGAAGTCCTGCCGAACCTGAGAGGCAGTGGTACCCATCTGGGCGGCCAGCTCACGGGACGAGATGCTGGTGATGCCGTCGTTCTTCAGGGTGCGCAGGTAGCGATAGTATTTGGGCAGGCGCTTGATGACGGGCAGAGAAGCTTTGCCGGGAGTGTTCATAGGGGGGTCTCCTTTCTTTTTATCCGCAGCATTGCCGGGGAGAAGTGCGCAGCGGCAGGGTGCTCCGGCAAAAGATTTGTACTTTCTTGTACAATAATGATACATATTTGACAATCTTATCTCTAGTATAAAGTATACAGCGCGAAGACAGAATGTCAAACTATTTGGCACATTTTTTTGAGAAAGAAAAGAAATCTTTGCCGAAGTATAACCGGCAGGAATGCCGGACAAGCTGAAATGAAGCAAAAAGGAGGATGCGCAGAATGTCACAGGAAGAGAAGAACATCCCCGTGGAGCAGCAGCGGCTGGAAAAAGAGCAGATTGAGGATATGGGCAGCGTTTACCGTACCCGGGGAGCTCACGCCATCCACTGCCTGACTGTCATCGGGCAGGTGGAGGGCCATGTGGAAGCGCCTCAGGGCCAGAAGACCACAAAATATGAGCATGTCATCCCCCAGCTGGTGGCCGTGCAGGAAGACCCCGCCATCGAGGGCCTGCTGGTCCTGCTCAATACGGTGGGCGGGGATGTGGAGGCGGGGCTTGCGCTGGCGGAGCTCATCGCCAGCATCTCCAAGCCCAGTGCGGCGGTGGTGCTGGGCGGGGGCCACTCCATCGGCATCCCGCTGGCCGTCAGCGCCCAGCGGAGCTTCATCGTGCCTACTGCCACCATGACGGTCCACCCCGTCCGCCATTCCGGCATGATACTGGGCGTGCCGCAGACTATGCGCTGGTTCGAGCAGATGCAGGAGCGCATCACCGGCTTCGTGGCGTCCCACAGCGGCATCTCGGAGAAGCGTTATACTGAGCTGATGATGCGCACGGGCGAGCTGGTCATGGACGTGGGTACCGTGCTGGATGGCCGAAAAGCTGTGCGGGAAAAGCTCATCGACGAGCTGGGCGGGCTGTCGGATGCGCTGGCATGGCTCTACCGAGAAATCGAGGGGAAATAAATTGCCATTTGACTTTTCCCGTGGTACAATGAAAGAATCGAGTAGTATCGAAAATCTTCCATCGTCACCGACAGAGCCGCCCTGAGCGCGCCCTGCTTCATTATATAAAATAAGGAACGGGTTTTAGGAAACATGGCAAAGAGAAAACGCAAGACCTCCGGGCGCAGCACAGCCTCGCGCCGCAAGAACCGGACACAGGACCGGATGCCTGCGGGGCTTATCACCCTGTTTGCGGGGCTGGTGCTCATGGCGCTGGCTTTCGTGCCGGGCAGTTCGGCCTGGCGCACGATGCACGATGTCCTGTTCGGCGTGTTCGGCTGCGGAAGCTTCGTGCTGGGCGCAGCGCTGTGCTATCTGGCTATCCTCTACACCCGGGGCGAAGACCTGCTGCCCCATATCGCCAAGCTTGCGCTGGGGCTCATCTTCGCCAGCGGCACGGTCATCGTCTTTTCTGACATCCCCACCGACCAGACCGCCGCGCAGATGACCGCTGCCTGTTATCATAATGGGATGAGCGCATGGCTCTCGGGCGGTGCGCTGGGCGCTGTGCTGGGCGGGACGCTCCTGCTGCTTTGCGGCAGACCCGCCGCCAATCTGGTCATGGCGGCGCTGGCGGCCTGCGCCAGCCTGTACATTTTCGACGTTACGCCCGCCGAGTGCTGGCAGTGGCTCTGCAATGTGGGCGGCAGTGTCCACGAAAAGGGCCTTGCCGTCCACGAGCAGAATGCCGCTCGCCGGGCCGAGCGTCTGGCAGAACGCGCCGCCGAGGAGGCCGCGGCAGAGGAATATGAGGACTATGACGACGACCTGCCGGAAGACGAAGTGGGCGAAGGCGAGGACAACTACGGCGGCGAAGAGCCTGCCGCGCCCGCCTTCCATATCCAGCCTCCCGGCTGGCTGGCTGGCGTCTTCCACTGGGGCCATCAGGTGATGCAGGGCGGCGAACAGGCAGAGCCTGCCCCTGCGCCCGCACCGGAAGTGCAGACCCCGCCTCAGCCCGAGCCTGCTCCCGTACAGGTGGAAAAGTCCCGGCCTCGTGCGCCCTTTGATATTGATCTAGGCCCTGACCATACCACCGTCACCGAGGGCGGCAGTGAGCCCATCGAGCCCATCATCCTCGGCCCCGGCGGCACCTTCGGCATGGACCCGCTCCGCCGTGCGCCCATCCGCGCCACCGTGACGCCCATCGTCCCGGACGCTGTGGATACTGCCGCTGAGGACTTCTTCACGGCCCAGCCCGAGCCGACGGTGACGCCTACCGTTGCGCCCGCAGCCCCGGCAGAAGAGCCGGAACAGCAGCCCGCGCCTGAGCCGCCGCTCTCCTTCGGCATCCCACTCTATGATCTGACCCCGACTCCGGAACCGGCCCCGCAGCCGGTCAGCGCCGAGAATGCTGTGGCGTTCCGCTCTGAGCCGGATGAGGACGGCTGGATCAGCATCACCAGCGACCCGGTGGAGGAAAAAGACCTCAACACGCTGGTGGCAGCCGCCATGGAAAAGCCTGCTGTCTCCGAGGAGCAGGCCGCGAACGCCCCCGCCGAAGAGGCGGAGACGGAGGAGAGCTTCCAGTATCAGTACCCGTCCATCGAGCTGTTCGAGCGCGCCCCGGAGGAAAGCGACTCCGGAGCAGAAGACGAGCTGAAAGCCAACGCCCAGAAGTTGGTGGACACGCTGGAAAGTTTCGGCGTCCGCACCCGTGTGCTGGATATTTCCCGCGGCCCGTCGGTCACCCGGTATGAAGTCCAGCCCATGGCGGGCGTCAAGATAAGCCGCATCACTTCGCTGGCGGATGACATCGCCCTGAACCTGGCGGTGGCCGATGTCCGCATGGAGGCTCCCATCCCCGGCAAGCCTGCCGTGGGCATCGAGGTGCCGAACCATAAGAAGACGCCGGTCTACATCCGCAGCGTCTTCGAGAGCCAGAGCTTTTTGCGGATGACCTCGCCGATGGGCATTGCGCTGGGCAAGGACATCGCCGGTGTGGCCCAGGTGGCCGACCTGTGCAAGATGCCCCATCTGCTCATCGCGGGCAGCACCGGCAGCGGTAAATCGGTCTGTGTCAACAGCATCATCATGAGCCTGCTGTTCCGCTCCAGCCCCGAGGACGTCAAGCTCCTGCTCATCGACCCCAAGGTCGTCGAGCTGGCTGAGTACAACGGCATCCCCCACCTGCTGATGCCCGTCGTCACCGAGCCCCGCAAGGCGGCCGGCGCACTGGGCGGCGCAGTGCAGGAGATGGAGCGCCGCTACCACCTCTTCGCGGAGAACAACGTCCGCGACATCAAGTCCTTCAATAAGCTGGCTGCAACGGACCCGAACCTCGAGAAGATGCCCTATATCGCCATCATCATCGACGAGCTGGCCGATCTGATGATGGTCGTCGGCAAGGATGTCGAAGACTCCATCTGCCGCATCGCCCAGAAGGCCCGCGCCGCCGGTATGCACCTCATCGTGGCGACCCAGCGCCCCAGCGTGGACGTCATCACCGGCCTCATCAAGGCCAACATCCCCAGCCGCATCGCCTTCGCCGTGTCCAGTCAGGTGGACAGCCGCACCATCCTCGACGGTGCCGGTGCCGAAAAGCTGTTGGGCATGGGCGATATGCTCTTCATGCCCGTGGGCGCACCCAAGCCCACCCGTATCCAGGGTACCTTTGTGCGGGATGAGGAGATCAGCCGTGTGCTGGACTTCATCAAGAAGAGCGCCACCGTCCAGTACGACGAGGCCATGATCGAGGCGATGGAAAAACACGCCATTCAGGACGGCAAGAAGGGCAGCAGTTCTGCCGACTCCGATGAGGAGGGCGGCAGTGACCCGATGCTCAAGCAGGCCGTGGAGGTGGTCATCGACGCCGGCCAGGCGTCCACCAGCCTTTTGCAGCGCCGCTGCAAGCTGGGTTATGCCCGCGCCGCCCGCATCATGGACGAGATGGAAGAAAAGGGCATCATCGGCCCCTACGAAGGCGCAAAGCCCCGCGCTGTCCTCATCAGCCGCCAGCAGTGGCTGGAAATGCAGATGAATCAGCCGGATGAATAAAGAAAGGAAGCTAAAATGCAGATTGAAAAGTATGTGGATACAGATCTGTTAGAAAAGTTTGAATTTTATAGCTACGGCCATGCACTGGAAATCCTGCATGATGCATTTCCCGAAGAGTGGCGGGAGCTTCAGGAGTGCTTGAGAAAGCTTAAATTAACGATTGCTGATATTAAAAAGGCGGGAGGAAACGAATCGCCCATTCCTAAAAAATTTGATGACGTATTATATCCGTATGGTTGGAGAGAAATTCGAATCAGCGGGGATCTTTTAGTGAAGAAATATCCCCGACAGGTTGCACAAAGACGTGGGCGCTTTGCAACTGAACCGTACGAAACGGAATTGATCGAAGGATATATTGATGGCCATAATATTGATTTCTTGAAAAATCGAGTTGCGTTTGATTTGGAGTGGAATAGCAAGGATCAGACATTTGACCGTGACCTTTTGGCGATGAGAACTTATTTTGACTGCGGATTGGTTGATGTTGGTGTCATTGTTACACGTTCGGCAGACTTAAATGAGATCTTCCGGAGAGAAGGAATCTTAGCAAAGTATGGGGCAAGTACCACTTGGATGGGAAAACTTACATATCGATTGGATTCACGCCGGAATGGTGGTTGTCCCATTTTGGCGGTTGGAATCAGAAAGGAGTGCGTAGAAAACGATGACAGGCTTTGAGATGACAAAAGAAAACTTTTATCAATTTACAAATGGAAAAAAGTATAATACGATCTATGCAGATCCTCCTTGGCAGTTTCAGAACCGCACCGGGAAGGTTGCACCTGAGAACAAAAAACTGATGCGCTATGAAACTATGACCCTTGATAATATAAAAGCCCTTCCGGTGGCAGATATTGCAGGTGAAAAAGCGCACTTGTATCTATGGGTTCCGAATGCTTTGCTTCCGGATGGACTGGCTGTTATGGATGCGTGGGGATTTGAATATAAGGGAAATATTGTTTGGGAGAAGGTTCGCAAAGACGGTGGGCCGGACGGACGCGGAGTGGGTTTCTATTTCAGAAATGTAACAGAGCTGATTCTGTTTGGAATCAGGAAAAAAAGTGCTCCGAATCGTACACTTGCACCTGCAAGATCTCAGGTGAACTTAATTCGGACAATGAAACGTGAGCACAGCCGTAAACCTGATGAAATTATTCCGATCATCGAAGCTTGTAGCCAAGGTCCACGCATCGAACTCTTTGCACGTGGTGTAAGAGAGGGCTGGGATATGTGGGGAAATCAGGCAACAGCAGATTATGAACCTACATGGAATACCTATGCAAATCATACGGTAGCCGAAAGCAGAAAAGAGAAAGTGATGGGTACACGGAACGAAAGAGAAATCATGCTTTGCAATAAAAAGGCGATTTAATAAATAAAAGGAGTATTATGGAAACCTCTTCCCAGATCTACACCGAATTTCTCCCCATCAGCCGGGCCGACATGGAGGCCCGGGGGTGGGACCAGCTGGACTTCGTGGTGGTGGGCGGCGACGCCTATGTGGACCACCCCAGCTTTGGCACCGCCATCATCAGCCGCCTGCTGGAAGCCGAGGGCTACAAGGTGGGCGTGCTGGCCCAGCCCCGCTACACCGATTGCGAGGACTTCAAGCGGTTCGGAAAGCCGAAGTACGGCTTTTTCATCGGCGGCGGCAATGTGGACAGCATGGTGAGTCACTATTCCGTCGCAAAGATCCCCCGTGCGGAGGACGAGTATTCGCCCGGCGGCAAGGGCGGCGCACGGCCCGACCGCAGCGCCACCGTCTACACCAGACTTGCCAAGCAGGCATACCCTGACCTGCCCGTCATTCTGGGCGGTCTGGAAGCATCGCTCCGCCGCTTTGCCCACTACGACTACTGGCTGGACACCGTCCTGCCCAGCATCGCCGAGGACTCCGGTGCGGACATCATCAGCTTCGGCATGGGGGAACACCAGACTGTGGAAATCGCCCGCCGTCTGGCGGCAGGGGAGCCGGTGGAGAGCATCACCGATGTGGACGGCACCTGCTACCTGACCGACTTCGACCACCTGCCCGAGCGGTATGTGGAGTGCGCGGGCTTCAAGAAGGTCGCCTCCGATAAGGTGGCCTATGCGAAAGCCTGCCGCATCCAGATGGACAATCAGGACGTCGTCAGCGGCAATATCATCGTCCAGAAGCAGAGCGAGAAGTACCTCGTGCAGAACATCCCCGCAAAGCCCCTCGTCCGCTGGGAGCTGGATAAGGTCTACGCCCTGCCTTACACCCGCCGCTACCACCCCATCTACGAGGCCATGGGCGGTGTGCCTGCCATCCGCGAGGTGCAGTTCTCCATCATCCAGAACCGCGGCTGCTTCGGCGGCTGCAATTTCTGCGCCATCCAGCTGCATCAGGGCCGACGCGTCACCAGCCGCAGCGCCGACAGCATCGTGGCCGAAGCAGAGCGGATGACCCACGAGCCGGATTTCAAGGGCTACATCCACGACATCGGCGGCCCCACCGCCAACTTCCGTTTCCCATCCTGCCGCGAGCAGATGCTGCGGGGTATGTGCAACGGAGGCAAGCACTGCCTCGCCCCCACCACCTGTTCCCACATGATCGTGGACCACAGCGATTACCTGAAAATCCTCCGCCGCGTCCGGGAGCTGCCCGGCGTCAAGAAGGTGTTCATCCGCAGCGGCATCCGCTTCGATTACCTGATGGCCGACCCCGATGACACTTTCTTTAAGGAGCTGGTGGAGTACCACGTTTCCGGCCAGCTGAAAGTCGCGCCGGAGCACTGCGCCCCCAACACCCTCGCCTACATGGGCAAGCCGCCCATCGAGACCTTCAACAAGTTCAAGGATAAGTTCTATGAGCTGAGCAAAAAGGCCGGCAAAAAGCAGTACCTCGTGCCCTATCTGATGTCCAGCCACCCGGGCAGCACCCTCAAGGATGCGGTCTATCTGGCGGAATATCTCTACAAAAACCACATGCGCCCGGAGCAGGTGCAGGATTTTTATCCCACCCCCGGCACCGTGAGCACCTGCATGTTCTACACCGGCCTTGACCCCTACACCCTGAAGCCGGTGTTCGTGGAAAAGACCCCTGAGGGCAAGGCACTGCAGCGGGCGCTGCTGCAATACTACGAGCCTCGCAACGCCGAGAAGGTGGTCAAGGCGCTGAAGATGACCCACCGGGAGGACCTGATCCCCCTGCTGGTGCCCGCCGCAGGCCGCCGCGCCGTGCAGCGCTCTGCCCGCCGGGCCGAAGCCGCCGATGTGACTATCCACAACGATGGCACCTACACGGTGCGCCCGAACCAGAAGGGCCATAACGGCAAGCCTGCCCACGGCCAGAGCCGTGCCGCTGCACCGACAGGCCGTGCGCCCAGCCCCGGCGCACGCTTTGCGCCCCATTCGGCACCCGCGCGCAAGCCAAAAAACGATCAACAGAAAGAGAACACAACGTGGAAAACTGGAAAGAAGAAAAAGTAAACGCGCCTAAGAAAGGCCTGTGGCAGCGCCTTGCTGCGCTGGCCGCTGCCGCCGCGCTGGTGCTGAGCCTTGCGGGCTGCAGCGGGCTGCCGTCCGTTCCGGGCGGAAGTGCCGACGTGGTGCCGAACCCATCCTCCGCCGCTGCGGCGGTGGATACGGTGGACGCACCGCTGGAGGTGCATTTTATCGACGTCGGTCAGGCGCTGAGTGTGCTGGTGGAATGCGACGGACAGTTCATGCTCTACGACGGCGGCAATGTGGACGACGGCAGTCTCATCGTCTCTTACCTGCAGAGTCAGGGGGTGGAACAGCTGGAATATGTGTTCTGCTCCCACGCGCACGAGGATCATGTAGGCGGCTTGGCTGCCGCACTGGCCTACTTCCCGGCGTACCATGTGTACAGCCCGGTGGCCGATGCCTCCACCAAGTGCTTTCAGGATTTTGTCAAGTACACCCAACAGCAGGGCCTGCAGGTAGAGGTGCCCGCCGTGGGCACGATGTGGCCGCTGGGCGGCGCTACCGTGACCATGCTTGGCCCGGTGGCACAGTACAGCGACACCAACGATACCTCCCTCGTGCTGCGCATCGACTACGGCTCCACCAGCTTCCTGCTGACCGGCGACATGGAAAAGACTGCGGAGACCGACCTTGTGAACAGCGGCGCGAACCTCAGGGCCGAGGTGCTGCAGGTGGGCCACCACGGTTCCAGCACCTCCACCAGCTACCTCTTCCTGAATGCAGTGCTGCCGGAAATGGGCATCATCTCCTGCGGCGTGAACAACAAGTACGGCCACCCGCACGAGGAAACGCTGAGCATCCTGCGGGATGCCGGGGTGGATGTGTACCGCACCGACCTGCAGGGCACCATCACCATTGGCAGTGACGGCCAGAACTACACCGTGGGCACCGAGCACTTTGCGGCAGATTCCGCGCTGAACCCCACCGACCCGGCGGCATCCAGCACGGCCCAGCAGGCGTACATCGGCAATGTGAACAGCAAAAAGTTCCATCTGCCTACCTGCCCGAACCTGCCGGCAGAGAAGAACCAGATTCTCTTCTCCAGCTATCAGGAAGCCGTGGAAGCAGGCTATACGCCCTGCTCCAGCTGCATCAAATAAAGAACGAACTCCCCCAGTCTGCTTCACAGCCAGCTCCCTCCTTGAGGGAACTGACACGGCGTGAGCTGTGACTGAGGGAGTTTTCTTTTATCCGCCGCTCTGCGGGATTGATAAAATCCCACAGGTGCGGTATACTTAAGACCACTTTATTTCAAAAAAGCAAGGAGGTGCGGCGGATGATCGGTGCACCGCAGCCGCTGGTGCTGGCAAAACCGGCGGCGATCGATACAGCATAGCTGGATGAATTCAAGGATGAAATTGACGAATGGGTTATCAACGCGATTAAGGCTA
>OGKZ01002123.1_pt1 | contig 11187 bp, 10 predicted proteins | sample 1572571 | NCBI WGS metagenome assembly OGKZ01 (sample SAMEA2581906, study PRJEB24529) | metagenome | biome: Human gut stool | place: China | collected 2011 | reverse complement strand
CCATCGGCAAGACCATCACCATCGACGACCTGTTCCGCGACGGCTACAAGAGCGTGTTCATCGGTGCCGGTCTGTGGAAGGCCAACGCCATGCACATCAAGGGTGAGACCCTGGGCAACGTGGCCTTTGGCATCGACTATCTGGCCAACTCCAAGGCCTTCCGGCTGGGGGATGACATCGCCGTGATCGGCGTGGGCAACTCGGCCATGGACTGCGCCCGCACCGCCATCCGCAATGGTGCCCGCCATGTCACCTGCTATGCTCGCCGGGACGAGAGCTGCATCAGCGCCTCTGCGTACGAGGTCAGCTATGCCAAGCTCGAGGGCGTGGGCTTCCGCTTCTGCAAGGCCCCGGTGGAGATCCGGGAAAACGGCCTGATCTGCCGCGACACGGTCAAGAACGAAGAGGGCAAGTTCGTGCAGGTAGAGGGCAGTGAGACCTTCTACCCCCACACCGGTGTCATCGTCTCGGTGAGCCAGGGCTCGGAGAGCAACCTCGTCAAGACCACCACCGGCATCGAGACCAACCAGAAGGGCCTGCTGACCGTCAGCGAGGACGGCAGCACCACCCGCGAGGGCGTGTTTGCCGGCGGCGATGCCGTTATGGGTGCCCGTACCGTGGTCGAGGCCGTGGCCATTGCCAAGCAGGTGGCCGAATCCATGGACAAGTACATGAAGAGCCTGCCTGCAGATACGACCCCCGATCCCTACGCCGACATCCCCACCTTCCAGACCCCCACCTCAGACGTTCTGGGCAAACAGGAAGTCAAATAATGCTTTTCCCGCCCGGCTGGTCTGTCCCGCCGGGCGTTTTATTTCTCATCGGTTTCCATTTGATTTCCAATTTGTAAATTTTGCGCCCATTTATCCATCTTTACCGTTTCTTAGTTGACCCCTTTTTCCGTTTTTCGGTATACTATTCATATATCTGCATGCGTTTTGTACACTGCGGAAATATTTTCTCGAAAGGTCGGTGGACATTATTCTCAAGGCATCCATCCCCAAACTGCGGGAAAAATTATTGGAAGCACTTCAGGCGGTGCTGCCCATCGTGGCCATCGTGCTGGTGCTCTGCTTTTCCATTGCTCCCGTCTCCCCCAGCATCCTGCTCTGCTTCCTGCTGGGCGCGACTATGATCATTGTGGGCATCATGTTCTTTACGCTGGGCGCGGAGATGAGCATGAGCCCCATGGGCGAGCGGGTGGGCGCAATGCTCACCAAAAGCCGGAGCGTGCCGCTCATCATCGGTGTCGGCTTTCTGCTGGGCTTCCTCATCACCATCTCGGAGCCTGACTTACAGGTATTGGCCAATCAGGTACCCTCCATCCCCAACATGACCCTCATCCTCTCGGTGGCGGCAGGCGTGGGGCTGTTCCTCGTGGTCGCCTTCCTGCGTATGCTGGTGGGCATCGCCCTGCCCAAGCTGCTGGTGGTGTTCTACGGGCTCATCTTTGTGCTGGCCGCCTTTGTGCCAAAGGAATTTCTTTCCGTGGCCTTTGATTCCGGCGGCGTGACCACCGGCCCCATCACCGTTCCCTTCATCATGGCGCTGGGTGTCGGCGTGGCCGCCATCCGTTCCGACCGCCATGCCGCGGACGACAGCTTTGGTCTGGTGGCGCTCTGCTCCATCGGCCCCATTCTGGCGGTGCTCATTCTGGGCATTGCGTTCCAGGCCAGCGACAGCACCTACGTTCCGCCCATCCTGCCCAACGTCAGCGATTCCGTGGAGCTATGGCAGCTCTTCCACGAGGGCCTGCCCACCTACATCAAGGAGATCGCCGCCTCCCTGCTGCCCATCATCGCCATGTTCGGCGTGTTCCAGCTGGCGGCCCTCAAGCTCGACCGGCGGACGCTGGGCCGCATCGGCGTGGGCCTGGCCTATACTTATATCGGTCTTGTGCTATTCCTCGCAGGCGCAAACATCGGCTTTATGCCAGCCGGTAATTATCTGGGTCAGGTGCTGGCAGGCCAAAGCTTCCGCTGGCTGCTGGTGCCCATCGGGATGCTCATCGGCTACTTCATCGTCAAGGCCGAGCCCGCCGTCTATGTGCTGAACAAGCAGGTGGAGGAAGTGACCGACGGTGCCATCTCCGCCAGCACCATGGGCGCGGCCCTCTCGGCAGGCGTTTCTCTCTCGGTGGGTCTTGCCATGGTGCGGGTGCTCACCGGCATCTCCATCCTGTGGTTCCTCATCCCGGGCTACGCCTTTGCCATCGGCATCTCCTTCGTGGTGCCCAAGCTCTACACCGCCATCGCCTTTGACGCAGGCGGCGTTGCTTCCGGCCCCATGACGGCCACCTTCCTGCTGCCGCTGGCGCAGGGTGCCTGTGTGGCTGTGGGCGGCAATATCGTCACCGATGCCTTCGGCGTGGTGGCCATGGTCGCCATGACCCCCCTCATCACGGTGCAGCTCATGGGTCTGATGGCTCAGCTCAAGCAGCGCAGGGCCCGGCAGGCACAGCCTGTGTCTACCGCCGCGCTGGCCTTTGCCGACCTGCCGGATGATGCCATCATCGAGCTGTAAGGAGGTCCTGCTGTGAATACTTTATACTGGCTCGTCACCATCACCGACCGCCACTCCACCGATGCCTTTCTGACCCTTTACGAGGAGCACGGCATCACGGTCAGCCTGCGCACGGTGGGTGCAGGCACAGCGGTGCGGGAGACCCTTTCCACCCTGGGGCTGGAGCAGACCGAAAAGGCCGTGCTCTTTGCCATGATCACCGCCGAGACCTGGCCCGGCCTGCAAAAAGACCTGCGCCGCAAAATGCGCATCGATGTGCCGGGCACCGGCATCGCGTTCATCATCCCGGTCAGCAGCATCGGCGGCAAGCGGGCGCTGCAATTCCTGACCGAACACCAGACCTTTGCACTGAAGGAGGAAAGCACCTTGAAGGATACCTGCTATGAGCTGCTGCTCGTCATTGCCAATCAGGGCCACACCGGCTCCATCATGGACGCGGCCCGCGCCGCCGGAGCTGGCGGCGGCACCGTCATCCACGCAAAGGGCACCGGCATGGAGGGTGCCGCCCACTTTATGGGGGTGGAGCTGGTCAACGAGAAGGAGCTGGTGCTCATCGTGTCCCGCACCACCCTGAAAAACCAGATCATGCAGGCCATCATGCAGGGGGCAGACCCCAAGGCGGGAGCCATCGTGTTCTCCCTGCCCGTGACCGATACGGCGGGTCTGCGGCTGCTGGACGAGGAGTAACGGCCTCCCCCTCTCAGGCGCTTCGCGCCAGCTCCCCCAAAGGGGGAGCCCTTGGCAGCCACATCAATTCCGCTGTTCTGATGGGAAGCAACCGCATCGGGTGGATTTTCTTGAAGTTTTCCTGTATTATAAGGATAGTATGGGAGGTACTGCTATGAAATCTACTCGTCGCTGGCAGCAGCTTTTGCTGAACAGTCTGGCTATCATCCTGGGCAACGCACTGTATTCGCTGGCGGTGGCCCTGTTCCTGGAGCCCGCCGGGCTCATCACGGGCGGTGCCACCGGCATCGCGCTGGCCTTCGGGCGGCTGACGGGGCTCTCCGTCTCCGGTTTCCTCTTCCTCTTCAACATGTCCATGCTGGTGTGGGGCTGGGCGGTGCTGGGCAAGAAGTTCGCACTGAACACCCTTGCCAGCAGCGTGCTGAGCCCCGCCTTTCTGGCGCTGTTTGAGCGGCTGCTGGACGGCCGGGTGCTGACTGAGGATATCTTCCTCTGTACCATCTTCTCGGGTCTGGGCATCGGCGTTGCGCTGGGCATGGTCATCCGGGCGGGCGCTTCCACAGGCGGCATGGATATCCCCCCGCTGGTGCTGCAGAAATGGTTCCGCTGGCCGGTGTCCATCACCATGATGCTCTTTGATATCGCCATCCTGCTGGTGCAGGCAGCGTTCAGCCAGCCGGAGCAGGTGCTCTACGGCATCGTGCTGGTCATCACCCACACCATCGTCATGGACAAGATGCTGATGCTGGGCGACAGCCGCACCGAGGTCAAGATCATCAGCACCCGGTCGGATGAGATCCGCACCGCCATTCTGGCTGAGATCGACCGCGGCGTGACCGTGCTCCACGGCGAGGGCGGCTACACCGGCGAGCCCAGCGAGGTGCTGCTCAGCGTCATCTCCAACCGGGAGCTGCCCCGGCTGGAAAAGCTGGTCCATTCCATCGACCCCACCTGTTTCCTCATCGTCAGCCGCGTGACCGAAGTCAGCGGCCGGGGCTTCTCAATGGAAAAGGAATACCAGTAAATCTTCTTGACAGTGTTTCTGCTATCTGCTATATTGATATCGGAATAACAAAGTCGATTTTGGGCTTTCGCACAGGGACCCCCCTGCTTTTCGGGGTTATCTGTACGAAGGCCCGTTTTACTACAGGAAAAAGGAGCCAACTATGAAAATCACTCAGATCCCCATGGGGACCCACAATGCCCAGCTGACCTGCTACCTGCAGGATCCCTGCACCGAAATGCCTGCTCTGGATCGCTGTCCTGCGATCCTGATCTTTCCGGGCGGAGCCTATGCCTTCTGCTCAGACCGGGAAGCCGATCCTGTAGCGCTGGCCTTTCTGAATGCAGGCTACAACGCCTTTGTGCTGCGGTACAGTGTCTCCCAGAACTGTCCGGTGGAGGAGGTCTATACCAATGCCTTTGCCGAAGCGCAGGAGGCCATGGACTACCTGCATCAGAACGCAGGCGACCTGCACATCGACCCGGAGCAGATTGCCGTGGCAGGCTTCTCTGCCGGCGGGCATCTTGCCGCCTCGGTGGGCACCATGGGCCGGGTCCGTCCTGCGGCCATGCTGCTGGGCTACGCTGTGTTCAGCGTCCCGGGCAAGGCGTTGGGCATGGAGCTGCCGGACCTGCTGCAGCAGGTGGATGACCAGACTCCCCCTGCCTTCCTTTTTGCCACTCAGGGCGACCATCTGGTGCCCGCCACACAGTCCCTGCAGTTTGCCACCCTGTTGGCAGAGCGGAAGATTCCCTATGAGATGCATATCTTTGCTTACGGCGACCACGGCTTCTCCACCGGCAGCCGCCACATCGCCAATCCCCAAAACCCGGAAAACCCGGAATCCGCAGTGTGGCAGGGCATGGCACTCGGCTTCCTGAACCACATTTTCAACCACGACGTGCTGGTGCCCGCCCCGGAGGAAATCAAGGAATTCTGTCTTGATATGAAGATCGGCACCCTGCTGGACACTCCTCAGTCCGCTGCCCTGATCCAGCAGCTGCTGCCGGAGCTGGCCCAATATGTGCAGCAGGAGCCCGGCTCCCGGGGCATTTCGGTGAACGATCTGCAATTCTACAGCAACAAAATGTTCGATGAAGAAAAGCTGGCCGCACTGAACGAAGCGCTGGCAAAGCTGAACTGAGGGAACACCACATGGAACGCTCTGAACTTCTTGCGCGGCTGGGATTTGCACCGCCGGAGGCCTGCCGGGTGCGGGTCATCATTGACACCGATGCAAAAAACGAAGGCGATGATGACTTTGCCATCCTGCACCATCTGCTCACTCCGCAATTTGATGTGCGTGGTATCTGTGCCACCCATTTCGAGGTCAAAACCACCCAAAGGGGTCTGCCGCCCCACAGCATGGAACGCAGTTACCAGGAGGTATGCCGCCTGCTGAACGCCGCACACATCGACGATGTTCCTGTTCTTCATGGTTGTACTGCCCCTCTCGCCTCCCCGGAGGATGCTCCCGACTGTGAAGCTGTCGAGTTTCTGATCCAGGAGGCTCTGCGGGATGACCCGGCTCCCCTGTACATTGCGGCCCAGGGCGCTATGACAAACATTGCCGCCGCCCTGAACCGTGCCCCGGAGATCGCGTCCCGCATGACGGTGCTCTGGAACGGCGGCGGCCCCTATCCCGCCGGACGACCGGAATTCAATGTTCAGCAAGACCCCATCGCCTGCCGTGTCCTGTTGGACAGCGCTGTCACGGTCTGGCAGATCCCACAGGATGTCTACGCCAGATTCGAGGTATCCCTTTCCGAATTGGCGCTTCGGGTACGGCCCTGCGGCGAAGTGGGAGCCTATCTATTTCGGCAGCTGATGGACGAGTACCCCTCCGAATACGATCCCCGCTTTCCTCTGCGCACCGGGGGCAATTGGACTTTGGGCGACAACACTACCGCCGCTGTCCTGCTGGAGAATGGATTCCGGGGGCACTGGACACTCCGCCCGGCCCCTGTGCTCCTGCCCAGCCTGACCTATGCTGAAGCTTCTGACCGCAAAACCATCCGTGTCTATCACGATCTGGATGTTCGTTTTGCACTGGAAGATTTTTATTCCAAGCTGGCGCTGTGCTACCCCAGATAAGGATCATACAAAACAACAGCCCCCTCAGGCCCATAAGCCTGAGGGGGCTGTTGCTCTGTAATTCAGCTGTTACAGCAGCGGTGCAATGACCTTGAGCAGCATTCCGGTGGCACGGAGCAGATACTGCTTCTGCCAGATGCTGGCCGAGGTATTTTCCACCGTGCGGCACTGCTCCAGCGTGTGCTGGAAATCCTGCTCAATGTCCCGGATACAGGGGGCATCCACCATCCAGACGGCATCCTCAAAGTGATGGTACAGGCTGCGGTAGTCCAGATTGATGGTGCCCACCACCGCTTCCCTGCCATCCACCACGAACACCTTTGCATGGACAAAGCCGGGGCTCCACTCGCTGATCTTCACGCCCGAATCCAGCAGGGCCGAATAGTGGCTCTTTGCCAGTGCGTAGGGGAACCGCTTGTCCGGCTTTCCGGGCAGGATGAGGTGGACATCCACGCCCCGTTCAGCGGCAAATTTCAGGGCGGTCTCCAGTTCGCCGTCCAGGATAAGGTAGGGGGTCATAATGTGGATGTAATCCCTGGCCCGGTTGAGCAGGTCGATGTAGACCATCTCGCCCACCCGCTCGCCGTCCAGCGGACAGTCCCCGTAGGGAGCCGCCACGCCCTTTGCATTTTCCGGCACCGGAATGGGCCGGGTCAGGAACTGCTCATATTCCGGCTCCTTCAGGATGCCCCACATCTGCAGAAACTGAGCCGTCAGCGAACGGACCGCCTCGCCCTCCAGCATCACGGCGGCATCCTTCCAACGGCCATGCTTCTGGATGTGGTTGATGTACTCATCGGCAAGATTCACGCCGCCGGTAAAGCCGACCCGCCCGTCAATCACAAGAATTTTCCGGTGGTCGCGGTAATTATAGTGAGTGGAGACGAACGGCTGCACCGGGCTGAACACCTTGCACTGGATGTTCAGCTTCTCCAGCAGCCGGGGGTAGTTGCGGGGCAGGGTGGAGAACTCACAGGTGCCGTCGTACATCACCCGGACATCCACGCCCTGCAGCGCCTTGCGGGCCAGCACTTCCAGGATCTTGCCCCACATCAGGCCCTCGTCGATGATGAAATACTCCACAAAGATATATTCTTCTGCCGTTTCCAGCTGGCGCAGCAGTTCTTCAAACTTTGCTTCGCCGCCGGGGAAGTAGGTCATGGCGGTGTTCTGGTACACCGGAAAGCCGCCGCCCCGCCCATACAGGTACTTTGCCAGCGAAGCCGCGCCGGGTTCAAGCGCTTTCAGCTGCTCCACTGCCTTTTGGCTCTGCGGCAGCCAGCCGCGCAGCTGGTCCTCCAGCTCCAGCAGCCGCTTGCGCAGGATGTTGTGCCCGAAATTGCTCTTGACATAGAAGAACATCGGAATACCCACCACCGGTGCGATGGCAACCACCACCATCCAGGTGATCTTGGCGCTGTTGTCCATCTTGCTGTTGAGCAGGTAGATGACCATGGCCGATGTAACGACCACGCTGCCGCCGAAGTAATGTGGCCACAGGTTGCCGAACCACCGGAAGATGCTGAACAGCAGCCCCACCTGCAGCAGCAGGAGGATCAGCACCAGGCCAAAGCGGCTGAAGATGGCGTGGATCACACCCTTCTGCCCCTTTCTCAGCAGCCGCAGGCCGCCGTCCTCAAACTGATGAACATAGCCCTTGACGTTCTGTTTCAGTTTCTCTGTTTTCATGTTCCGCCTTTCTTATTTCCGCCGCAGGGTCACCGCATAGGAGTCCTGTGCCGCGTGGCAGCGCTCCACCAACTCCTTGGGCCGGGCGCAGACCCCATGGTCATGCCACGGGTCATTGAACCAGTAGTTTTCCTCATCGTAGCCCACCAGCAGCAGGCAGTGCTCGTGGCACTTCCAGGCAAAGTCGGTGCCATCGGCCAGCAGCCAGTGATCCCGCTCCTCGGGCACCGGGGTAAAATCCAGCGTTGCCCAGAACACCACCGGCATTCCCTCGTCAATGAACCGGCACAGCTGCGCCGCAGTCTCACCGCTCACGTCCAGCACCTCGAACCGGTCCGCCGCCCCCTCGTGCGCCAGCGCGCTCTGCAAGGCCTGCACGATGCAGGGGGCATAGCAGCCGTACCCGGTGTGGTCGTGGGGGTCGCCGGGGTAGACGAACATCGGGTCAGGCCCGTAGAGCCTGCCCTCCTGTTCCCAGTAGGGGGCGTGGGGCAGGTCGCGCTCAATGAACACATCCGGGTCAATGGGGATGCCCACAGCCTGCAGCAGCATCACGCTGCTGATGCTCTCGCAGCCGTTCACCCAGCGGGCGGTCTGGTCGATATACGGGGCCGAAACGATCTTTTTCATCAATTTTCCTCTTACTCTGTCAAAAACAGTGGATTTGTGATATCATAAGCAGTGAGAAACAGGGGTGTTCCCCAACAATATACCTATTATAGCTTATTCTGACCGATTTTTCTACCGGAATCGGCAGGCGGGAGGATTTTGGGACATGAACAATCTGATCATCGGCATCGCAGGCGGCTCGGGCAGCGGCAAGACCACGCTGGCTTACCGGCTCAAGGAGCGGTTCGGGGAGGACGAGGTGCGTCTGATCTCCCACGACAGTTACTACAAGCGCCACGATGAACTGCCTTTTTCAGAGCGCTGCAAGCTGAATTATGACCACCCGGACGCGTTCGACAACGACCTGCTCATCCAGCACCTGAAGGAGCTGAAAGCGGGCCGCGCCATCGACTGCCCCGTGTACGATTACGCCAACCACAACCGCAGCAGCGAGGTGCAGCACATCGAGCCTGCCCCCGTCCTCATCGTGGAGGGCATTCTGCCCCTGGCTGAGCCGGAGCTGTGCAGCCTGTTCGATTACAAGATCTATGTAGACACCGACGCGGACGAGCGGATCCTCCGCCGGGCCCTGCGGGATGTGGAGGAGCGGGGCCGGACGCTCCAGTCCGTGGTCTCCCAGTATCTCACCACTGTGAAGCCCATGCATGAGCAGTATGTGGAGCCCTCCCGGAAGTACGCGGACATCGTGGTGCTGGAGGGCGGCCACAACCTGGTGGCCCTGGACATGATCATGCAGCGGATCCAGCACCACATCGATGGGAAGTGACGGCCCGCCGCCAGATGGGCACAAGCCGCCCGCCGGGATTCTCCGGCGGGCGGCTTGTGCGTATTACAGCGGACACCAGATCACCGGCACACCATGGTACTCCAGCAGCGCGGCCAGATCGTCCAGATTCAAAAACGTGGTAGCGGTGTTCTCCAGCGGATGGACGCCCACGGTCCGGCCCCGCAAAGACGCATCCAACACCACGGTGACCGTGCCGGCAGGCGCCCGGAGGGCCCCCAGCGGCGTCACCTGTCCCGGCAGCAGGCCCAGTGGGCGCAGAAGGCCATTGTGGACAGAGGCTTGGCGGATCTGGCCGAGGTGCGCTACCTGGACTACCGGGACGTGCCGGAGACCGGGTTCGACGCGATCAGCTCGATCGGCATGACCGAGCACATCGGGCTGGACGAGCTGCCCGGCTACTTCACCGCGATGCACGACAAGCTGCGCCCGGGCGGGCGGCTCTACCTCGCGGAGTTCCACCCGTTGACCGGGGTGCTCGACGACGAGCGGGGTGCGACCGCGGCGCGGGACTACTTCGCGCGCGGGGCGCAGACCTACGACTCGCCGGGGTCCTACGCGGACCGGACGGCCGAGACCGAGCACAACACCGCGACCGAGTGGCACCGCACCCTCGGCGACGTGCTGTCCGCGGTCGCCGCGGCCGGGCTGCGGATCGAGTTCGTGCACGAGCACGACGTGATCCCGTTCCAGCGCTACGGCGCGCTCGTGGCCGACGGCGCGCGGTTCCGCTACCCGGCGGGGTCGGCGCGGTTGCCGCTGATGTACTCGCTGGCCGCTTCCGCGGCGTAGCACCGCGAACACTCCCGGTCCTATGTGGACGACTTCGGTCCACTTGGGTGGGACGGGCCCCGCGCGGGCGCGCGGCGGTTACCGTGTCGGCATGGCTGATCGAGGACTCGCCGAGCAGGTCGTGCTGGTCACCGGAGCCGGGCGCGGACTGGGCAGCGCGCTCGCCCGGGCGTTCGCCGGGCAGGGCGCCCGGGTGCTGGTGAACTACCGCCGCAGCAGGCAGCGGGCCGAGCAGCTGGCCGCCGAGATCGGCGACCGGGCGCTGGCCGCGCAGGCCGACGTCACCGACCGGCAGCAGGTCGACGAGGCGCTCGCGGCCGCGCGCGAGCACTTCGGCCGCCCGGTCACGACCGTCGTCAACAACGCGCTGGCGGACTTCGCGTTCAACGGCGAGGCCCGCTCGAAGGCCGACACCATCCGCTGGGACGAGTTCTCCGCCCAGTTCAGCGGCGCCGTGCGCGGCGCGCTCAACGCCACCCAGGCCGCGCTGCCGGACATGCGCGCGGAGGGCTGGGGCCGCGTGATCAACATCGGCACGAACCTGTTCCAGAACCCCGTGGTGCCCTACCACGACTACACCGCCGCCAAGGCCGCGCTGCTGTCGCTGACGCGGACGCTGGCGAGCGACCTCGGCCCGGAGGGGATCACCGTGAACATGGTCTCCGGCGGGCTGCTGCGCACCACCGACGCCAGCTCCAGCACCCCGGAGGAGGTCTTCGACGGCATCGCGCAGGCCACCCCGCTGCGCCGGGTGGTCACGCCGGAGGAGTTCGCCGACTCGGTGCTGTTCTTCGCCTCGCCCTGGGCGCGGGCGGTCACCGGGCAGAACCTCGTCGTCGACGGCGGGCTGGTCACCGACTGACCCCGCGGAGCTCGGCGAGCTCGTCGCGGGTGCGGGCGCACTCGTGCACCATCCGCCGCAGGTCGATGTGCAGCGCCTCGGCGGTCAGCCACCCCCCCGGCTATGCCTGTACACTCGGACAAT
>OGKZ01002119.1_pt1 | contig 11207 bp, 10 predicted proteins | sample 1572571 | NCBI WGS metagenome assembly OGKZ01 (sample SAMEA2581906, study PRJEB24529) | metagenome | biome: Human gut stool | place: China | collected 2011 | reverse complement strand
ATATAAATTTTTCTCTTATAAGATAATACTAAATTTTTTATTTGTTGTCTACTTTCTTTTACAATTAATTTTTTACCTGTCGTAAGTGTCACCACCGTATCAGGTGTTTCCTCTATAACTTCTATCAAATCACTATTGACAGTAAATGTCGTTCCGTTAAACCTCGTAAGGTCTATCATCCTTCCCCTCCTATCCACTTTGTAAATGTCATGTGCCGCATATTTCCAATTATACCATCAAGCTTACTGCTGTCAAACACTGTACTGCCCGATTCAATTCTAAGTGCACTTTCAGGCCAGGGAACATATTCTAACTCCACTCCATATATTTTGGCAATCTCAGATGCCATGTCATTAAGACTGTATGTCTCACCACCAATATTATACACATCGTCAATGCATTTGTCACAAAATGCACCTTCAATTATGGTATTGCACAAATCGCCAATATAAGTCAGGGTTCTCTTAACATCTCCTCTGCCATAAAGTGAAATATTTTTTTTCTCTTTTGCTCTGCCAAGAAAAAATTCGGCAGTTCCGTATGAACCCACTCCTTCAAGAATGGTTCCGTATGGTACACATATTCTAAATATACAGTAATTAATTCCAAACACATTTGAGTACATCTTTATATATTGCTCACATGCATACTTATTAACTGCATATATCGTTTTAAACTCCTTTTCATCATCCTCCCCAAGCGGCTCATCCTTGCCTTTATATACCAGCCTCGTTGATGGAAATATCAGCTTAGCCTGCGAGCTTGATTTTCTCATCGCATTTAAAACATTCAAAAGTCCAAGCTCATTTACATTCACAAATACGGACGGTTCATCAAACCCGGCGTAAGTCCCTGTCTTTCCTGCAAATAACATCACTGCATCGACATCAAATTTTATTGCTGATACAGACTCTTCATCTAAAATATTAACAGGAGCATAACCACTACAGCAATCCTTATGCGTGCTTTCTCTGTCATATAGATATAATTCTATACCCAATTCATTAACTTTAATGTACTGAATCAGATTTCTTGCTATATAACTGTTAGCCCCTATAATAGTGATTGTTTTCATGCTATGCTCCTAAATAATAATCTTTAATTATCTCTTAAGATTTATAAGCTCCTCTAAGAGTGTATCTGACACTGTTATAATTCTTGAGTTAGACTGGAAACCTCTCTGTGTTGTGATCATGTCTGTAAACTGACCTGCAAGGTCTACATTTGACATCTCAACATATCCCGGTGCAAATGAACCTCCATCAGCTGTTATATCCTGACCTATGCCATCGAATTCTCCGGAGTTCATTGTTGCAGTATAAAGATTAGAGCCTGCCTTCTCAAGACCGGCAAGATTAGGAAATGTTGCAACCACAATCTGTCCCAAAGTCTTAGTTGCGCCATTGTCATATCCCGCAATAATTTTACCATCTGTCTGGATACTTACAGTTGTCATCTTACCTGCTGCAAGACCTGCATCCTGTCCACCAGCATCACCCTTCTTAGGTACAAGAGATGTATCTTTACCAAAACAGGTTATCTGTGATATATCAACCGTAATATCCTGATCAAATGAATTTCCAAGACCTTTAACGGTAAGTGTCATCGGATTACCTGTATCAAGACTTCCATCTGCATCTTTGAATTTAATGTTGTAATTGTTAAGCACTGCCTGAAGGTCTGCCTCAGCAAGTCCCATATCTTTACCATTACAAGCCATTCCTGTACATGTAATGTTATAGCTGTATGGATCAGCAGCATCCTGCTTTATTGAAAGTGTTGCTCTGTATTCATATCCAAGATTATCGTAAAAGCTTACATTTGTTGATATTGTGCCTGCTGCAGATGAAAAACTCTCATCATTCTTATTAATGTTACCTGTAATTGTAGTTTTAGTAGTCTGCGTAGGTGTTGCATATTTATTTTCTGAACTATATATAGCTAATGGACTTACAGTTGCTCGCTGAATATTGCCATTAGCATCTGCCTGCCATCCCATAACAGAATATCCGGCACTTGTTACAAGATTACCGGCTGCATCTGTTGTAAAATTCCCGGCTCTTGTAAAGAAATTCTGTGTTCCATCATTTACAATAAACATTGAATCGCCATTTATCATAAGATCAAATGGATTATTAGTTGCCTGTGAACCACCTGAATCTGATACAGATGTGCTCATCGAAGCAACCTTAGAACCAAGACCTATCTGCATTGCATTTGTACCGCCTCTGCCTGTCGCTGTGTTAGGTCCTGATGCACTCTGCGTTGTCTGATATAATACATCACTGAAGGATACACTCTGTGACTTATATCCTACAGTATTTACGTTTGCGATGTTATTACCAATAACATCCATCTTTGTCTGGTGGGTCTTAAGACCGGCAACACCAGAAAAAAGTGCTCTCATCATAGTATTTGTTCCTCCTGATTAAGAAGCCGTGATATGAACTCATCTGTCATTCAGAGTTCCTAACTTCCTTATCGGTCCAGCTATATTATCACTGCCCCATCAATATTAGTATACACATTATCAGCATCACTGCTTTGCTCCATTGCCGTAATTACCGTATTGCTTTTGGTATTTACGATAAAGGAAAGGCTGTCCATTATCACAAGCGACTCCCGGATGCCCTTTTGTTCTGCCTTCTTAGCACCATCCTGAAGTCTTTTTATCTGTTCATCGGACAATGTTATATTTCTCTGCCTTAAACGCTCGCCTGCATGCTTTGAAAATCTTAAACTGCCATCCGTGGCTGAATTCTCTTTTATCTGCCACTGCTGTTTTAACACATCCTCGAAGGACATGCCCTGCATAGCGGCTGCATCCTTGCTTCCCCTTGTCTTTTGATTCAGATATTGCCCTGTGACCTGTTCAATGGAGGAATAGATATTATTTTTTATTTCCATAATTCGTTCCTCTTTTCAAAATTCCGGACTGTTAAGCTATATGTTCAAGGTTAATAACATTATATGCTGTTGTCTTAATTTTTACTGCCTGAACTGTCAGAGCTTCCATTACCTGTCTCATCCATTATCTTTTTATAATATTCTTCATCAACAACTGAATACAGATCATTAATATTATACAAATAACCTTTTACAGAGAGGTATGTACCATCCTCACGTATTTCAACCGTCTCAACCTTTCCGCTGTAATACTTTGTCTCGCCATTTTTATCTGTAGGCGCCATGATTACATACTTTCCGACAAGGTTCTGAGCCTGTCCCTTAGCCATTGCATCTGACATGTTCTGTAACTCTTCAATCTGTGAGAAGGTCGCCATCTGGGATACCCATTCTGTATTTGTTGTAGGTTCTAGAGGATCCTGATACTGCATCTCTGCTACAAGAATCTTAAGAAACTGATCCTTGCCCATAGTTGATGTGCCTTTAGTATCCTGAGTCAGATTATCCGGCGTGGAATTTGCATATATCTTGCCATCTACAACCGTTGCACTTACTGCCATGTGCTCATCTCCTTTCTATATCATATAATCAACATTTCCACCTGTAGCTCTTAACATCTCAGCCGCCAGAACATCCTCCTCTGACGCTTCATCATCGCCTATTATTGCATTTATCTCTTCTAATGTGAGCTGATGCGATGATCTATGACCACTGTTTTCCTGTGGATTCTCATTTCTGCCTTCAAGGTTTTTTCCGGTTTCAAATCCATGTGACTGGACTGTAACTTCAACAGCATCAACCTTAAGACCCTGCTGTTCAAAATTGTCCTTAAGCATAACAAGCTGATTTTCTATGGCATTTTTCACATCATCGTTTTCTGCCATAAGCTGCGCTGTAATTATACCATCTCTAGAAGATATAACAAGATTCAATTTTCCGAGATTTTCCGGCTGAAGCTGTAATTCCATCTCGGAAAAAGCTCCATTGACATTAACTTTAATTGCATCTACAAGCTGTCTGACAATATCTTCACCTTTGACTGAATAACCGGCAAAATTGCTCTCTGATGCTGCTCCTGTTCCAAGCGCATTATCGACATTTCCAATTAAAGTTTCAATAAACTGACTTGAAAGGCTCTTATTTTCATTGCCCGAAGTTTCTGAATGTGAGCTGCTTTCATCTGTCTCAACCGTTATCTTGTCTTCTAGCTTAATCTCTGCATTGGCATTTGAATTATCTGCTGCTTCAACATTTTCAGTGTTAACTTTTTCATTAACAACAGCCGGCTCTTCTGCCGCTTCAAATGCAGGAGTAAGCTTATCATCAGCTGTTTTAAAGTCAACAGGGGCATCATTATCTTCTGTCGAGATAAGCTGTGTGTACTTTATTACCTCATCTGTGCTGACACCAAGCTCATCCGCACAATCTGCAAGCAAATTCTGCAGGTTATCGCTAAGCTGTGTGAATGTCTCAGAAATATTGCTGTCTGTAAGCAGCTTCAATGTATCTCCATCAGCAAGCGCCTGAGAAATAAAGTCGGCAAGATTGTTCTGGCTTAATAAATCCATCAGTCCCATTCCGCTCTCGGCGAGCATTCTCTCAAGTTCTTCATCTGTCACATCAAGCACTGCGCAGACAACAGCCTTAACCTCACTTGTAAGTGCTTTCAGGCTTCCTACCATTGTACTCTCGTCCACTGCTTTTCCATCGCCTGTGTGTTTTGCTCCTCTGACAATGTACTCAACCTGCGAACGTCTTATTGACATCTTCTCCTGAATTTCCTTTGTGTCCGTCTGATTTTGAAGCTTGTTCATCGAATTCTTCATCTGATTACCAAATGTCTTGTCTAACATATTTGCTGAACTCTTTTGAACATAGCTGTATTTATTGCTTATATTCTTTGTGACATTCTGGACATTTGTATAATTCTTCACATTTGTGTTGGTCATTCCTTTTTCCTCCTTTCATAATAATATTTATATAGTCAACCGTATAGCGGATAACTATCTGTTAATTCCATTACTTGTCCCTGTGCCGTTATTAGTTGTTCCAGTGTTGCTTCCTGTTGTGTTAGTGTTTCCGGCTCCGTTATTGGTTGTGCCATTAGCTGTTCCGGTGACGTTAGTGTTGGTCGTACCATTATTAGTTCCGGTTGTGTTGGCATTACCGGTTCCATTGTTAGTAGTTGTTCCGGTTGTATTTCCTGTATTAGTGCTGTTCATTGCATCAGGGTTTCTTGTGAGATTATTCGTATTATTTCCGGAATTTATAGGTGCATTGCTTCCATCATGTGTACCATCAGGATTTCCAACAGGATTCTTTCCCTGGCTCTCCTGAATACGATTCTCACGGTACTCTTCAACTGTGTATGGTGACGGATACATGAGAAGTGTTATCTTAGCAGCATATGTTGAATTCATATTCTGGAGAATTGACGCTGCATTAGCCTGTGACATATTTGCAAGAATTGATGCAACCTTCTCTTCATCTCCTGTCATCTCCTCAAGAATAGTTGCTGCCTGTGCTGCCTTCATCTTAGAATAAGTTTTAGATAAATCAACAATCACCTGACTGCTTGCTCTCTTCTCTATAGCCATCTGATATATCGCTGCGGCGTTTTCCGGATCCATCTTCTCGTACCAGCTTATATATGTATCCGGGTCAGCGGCATAATTGCCAGTGTAGTCATTTCCAAATACAATCTGCTCATCGAACTGTCTCTTGAGCTCCTCATAATTTTTCTGATATGCTTCATAAGGAGACAGTCTTGCTACTTCTGCTGTCAGACTTGCAATCGTATCTGCATTTTGCGATATTGCCTCGTTCAAGCTCAGGTTCTCATTTTCAAGTTCCTGTATTCTTGCTATAGCTTCGGAAAGCGTTGTGTAAGGATACTTGCTGTCAATTCCAATCTGCTCATCGGATGCAGCCGGAAGTATTTTATTGATAATCGGTACATCTTTTAATACAGGATATAAGACCTTGCTTCCAAATCCTCCAACATCTAACTTAACCAGCAGAACGAATATTGCCAGCCAAATCAAAACGATAAGTACCGTAACTAGGGCAATAATCAGCTTATTGGATTTTTTTTCTTCCTCCTGTTCATCTAATAAGTCATCAAGTTCGTCTGCCATATTAATCCTCCTGTTCAAAACGGAAGCTTACAAGCTCATCAATCTCTTTTTTCTCCTGGTCACTAAGTTCCTGAAGAAATTCTTCATAAGCCTTCTCCCTGAGTTTTTCCTGAATTTTGCGTTCCTTCATAACTTCACCCAAACGCTTCTGTGCCGCTTCAAGATTAAGCGAAGCCACTTTAACTTCCACGAGCTGTTTCTTAATCAGATTTTTTGACAGCTCAATGGCATTTTTACATATATTAATCTGTAGTACATTTATATTTCCTGACAACTGCTGTCTATATGCCTCTTCATAGGATTTTTTCTGTTCAAACAGCTTGTCAAGCTTTTGTTCTTCCTGACTCAGCTTCATTCTGGCTGCTGCATAAGAGTTTTTAGCCTGAATTTCAAGCTTATTTTTAATATCAAGAATATTTTGCATTCTATAAATAAACTTTGCCATATGCCGCCTCCAGATTCACTTCAACCGGCCTTCTGATAGCCAGACTTTCAAATTACTATTTAAAAATATCATTCAAAAGCTGTATTTCCTGTGAGAATTCATATCTGTCATCGACACCCTGAAGCAGAAAATTGTTAACCGCTTCATGTTTTTCTATTGCGTAATCAATTTCCTTGTTGGAGCCTTTCTTATATGCCCCGATATTTATCAGGTCTTCCGCTTCATTATATGTTGCAAGGACATTCTTGAGTCTTCCCGCAACTGCCTTATGCTCTTTATTTACTATCTGGCTCATTACTCGCGATATACTCATAAGCACATCGATGGCAGGATAATGATTCTTATTTGCCAGCTTACGGTTAAGCATTATATGTCCATCAAGAATACTTCTCGCTGTATCAGTTATCGGTTCATTGAAATCATCTCCGTCTACAAGTACAGTATATAATCCTGTAATAGACCCTCTGCTGCTCATTCCTGCCCGCTCTAACAGCTTAGGCAGCTCACTGTAAACGCTAGGTGGATATCCCCTTGTAACAGGTGGTTCGCCCGATGCAAGACCTATCTCTCTCTGTGCCATTGAAAAACGTGTCAGCGAATCCATCATCAGCAATACATCCTTGCCCTGATCTCTAAAATATTCTGCAATAGCTGTCGCTGTCTTTGCAGCCTTATTACGTATAAGTGCCGGTTTATCTGACGTTGCTACAACAAGGATACTTCTTTTCATTCCCTCTTCACCAAGATCTCTCTCGATAAACTCTCTTACCTCTCTGCCTCGCTCACCTATAAGTGCAATTACATTTATGTCTGCCTTTGTGTTACGTGCAAACATTCCCAAAAGAGTACTTTTTCCGACACCGCTTCCAGCAAAGATTCCGATACGCTGTCCTTTTCCAACAGTTATAAGTCCGTCAACAGCCTTTACTCCCAACGGAAGAACCTCGGAAATAATCTCTCTTTCCATAGGGTCAGGCGGCGCCGCCTCACACGGATATTCCGCATCATAATGTATTGTACTTCCATCTGAAGGATTTCCAAGACCGTCAAGTGTCTTGCCAAGCAGCTCCGAACCAACTTTTATCATAAGTGGCTTTCCTGTATTCTCTACAGTACATCCCGGAGCTATACCATCAACGGCTTCAAATGGCATCAGAAGTATTCTATTGTCTTTAAACCCGACAACCTCCGCATATATTACTCTATCCGGATTGTCTCTTGGTATTATACGGCACAAATCATTCAATCGTGCATCAGGTCCAATCGACTCAATACTTAATCCGACCACCTTAGAAACACGCCCAAGCTTTTTATAATATGTTTTATCAATAAGTCTTGTATACTTTTCCAAATCTATATCTGTAAGCACAATTTCTATCTCCTGACAGATGTATTTTGTTTTACAAAATTATCATTGATTATCCATGCAGCTTAATAACCTGATATCATGTATCAAATTATCAAGCTGAACATCCAGACTGCAATCAAATACTCCGCTATCTGTTTCTATCAGACATTCATTTCTATTCAATGTTGAATCTTCTGATATCTCAATATGTATGTCACCCGATACAGCGCCGTTTATCAAATGCTGGTTATTAATTGTAAATCTGTAATCAGCCGGTGATACATGTATATTAAATTCTTTGCTGTTTTCTGTATTTCCCATAACGGAATTGATAAGATATATTATCATATCTTTCTTATCTTCTGCGACAGTGTGTGTCACATTTGAAAACACATTTATAAATGTATCAACTAACATCGGCTCAATCTTTTTTATCTTAGCCTGATATTCATCTTCAAGCTGTTGTCTTTTTGCGGCGTACTCGTTATCAAGCTGCTGCTTTTTTTCCTCAATATCAGACTCTGCGTTTTTAAGGCCCTGCTCATAGCCTTCATTCTTCATAATCTCTATGAAATTTTCAGCTTCACGATGTGCCTGTGCTACAATTTCTTCAGCCTCATGTCTTGCATTGTCAAGAATCTCCTGTGTCTGAACGGAAATCTCTTCCTGTGCAGCCGCCTCTTCATCCGGCTCAGTCAGTTCTTCAACAACCTGTGCACTAAGACCACTCACAAAACCATCTGCATCGGGAGGATTCGGTGTTATGACGCTTGTAGCGACTATATTCTTCTTGATACTGTTAATCTTATCAATCACTTTCTGGTTCGAATCAATAATATAATTGTCTGCATTTTTCACTACAAAGCTATTATATTTTAACAGATTAGACAACTATCTCGTCACCTCCGCCTCTTGCAATTACAATCTCACCTGCATCCTCAAGCTTTCTGATGTTATTAACAATCTTCTGCTGTGCTTCCTCAACATCCTTAAGACGAACAGGTCCCATAAAGTCCATATCCTCTTTTATCATAGCAGCAAGACGCTTTGAAAGGTTTCTGAAAATAACATTCTGAACCTCCTCATTGGCATTCTTGAGGGCAACTGCAATATCATTGTTCTCAATATCACGCAACACTCTCTGAATAGCTCTGTCGTCGAGTGAGAGAATATCCTCGAATACGAACATCTTCTTTCTGATCTCGTCTGCAAGCTCTGGATCCTCGACTTCGAGTGTTTCCACAATATGCTTTTCTGTTCCTCTGTCAACTGCATTGAGGATATCAACGATAGCATCAACACCACCGACAATTGTGTAATCCTGATTAACAAGCGAAGCAAGCTTACGCTCTAATACGCCCTCAACCTCCTTGATAACATCCGGTGATGTTCTATCCATCTGTGCAATTCTACGTGCAACTTCTGCCTGTTTATCAGGTGGAAGTGCAGAAATTACCATTGATGACTGTGCCGGCGAGAGATATGATAAAATAAGTGCTATAGTCTGTGGATGCTCATCCTGTATGAAGTTAAGCAGCTGTGCAGGATCCGTCTTTCTTACAAACTCGAAAGGACGTACCTGAAGGCTCGCTGTAAGCTTTCCGATGACTTCCTTGGCGCGGTCTGAGCCAAGTGCCTTTTCAAGAAGATCCTTGGCATATCCAATACCACCCTCTGCGATATACTGCTGGGCGAGACATACTTCGTAAAATTCATTTAGTACTTCTTCCTTAGTTCCCGGCGACACACTGTTAGTGTTGGCAATCTCAAGTGTAAGCTGTTCAATCTCATCATCATGAAGATGCTTAAATATCTGTGATGACATCTCAGGTCCTAAGGCAATCAGCAAAACTGCTGCCTTCTGGACTCCGTCTAATCCATTTTTCTTTGCTGCCATATTAACTCCATTCCGAAGTGCACTATACTGCACTTCCATTAATTCTGAGTAAAGCAGACATTCACAATTCCGACTTGCTGCCTGCTCATGAATGCTGGATATTTATACAACCAGCTTTTTAGTCAAACTATAATCAATCCCAGCCATCGTTGAGCCAGTTTCGAAGAAGCATTGCAACTGCTTCCGGATTTTCCTGTACGAATTTTTCGATAGCTTTTCGTGCTTCGGACTTATCCTGAAGATCGATTTCTTCAAGAGGTGTCTGCTTTTCTCTTGTGGATGCAAGCATATCTTCAACCGAAAGCTCTGGTTCTGTCTCCTCGACAGTTACAGGTCTCGCACTTCTGAATACAACGAATGCAAGAAGTGCTACTATAAGTACTGCTAATACAATCTGAATTATAAATGATGTAGGAGTACTCTTTGCAGGTGTGTCAAGGAATACATATTTCATATTGGCTGATATAGCAATATTGTTAGCTGATATACCGGTACCATTAGCTATAAGCTGTGCCAAATCCTGTTCAACAGTTATTGCTACAGGTGCATTGTTAGCAAGCTTGTATTCATCATAAGTCATATTGTCTAACAGACCCTGTGTTCTTAAGTCATCTTCAGATACAACTTCATATCTGGTCAATATGATTGAAAGTGAAGATTCATCAAACTTAATGGATGCTGCTGTCTTCTCTGTAGTTGTATATTTGCTATTCTGAAGCCAGTCAATCTGTGTGAGTGAATACTCACCGTTTGTGCCTGTTCCCTGTTCAACATTGTAGCCTGTATTGTCATCATTTGACTCAGTTCCGGCTGTACCTCCTGCCGTAACGCCATTAGTGCTGTTGACTTCATAGCTTGTGCTTCTAAGTCCTTCCTCAGAACCATCAGGAATTGTATACTCCTGTGCTACTTCAGTCACTACATCATTATCAAATACAAGATTGACCATAACTTCTGCATCTGAATAATTCTGTGTCGCAAGTGCAAGCTTCTTAACTTCCACTTCAAGGTTAGTCTTCTGCTCACGCTGGAACTTATATTGTGTTGTCGAATTAGATAGCGCAGACGAATCCTTTATTCCTGAATATAAAAGTTGTCCTTTGTCATCCATGACAACTACATTATTTGTATTCTGACTTCCGACATTGTTGGCAAGCATAAGACCGATAGCTTCTGTCGTGTCATCATCAAGTGTCTTGCTTGTCACAAGCACTGCCGTTATATATGCATCCTTATTCTCATCAAATATTGATGATGTGTCCTGAAATTTAATTGTGACCTGTGCACTCTTTATTCCGTCTATCTTAGTAAGCTGCGCAGCAAATTTTTTCTCAAGCTGTTCAGCATAGAGTATTTCCTTGTCACTCTGTGTCTGTGAGAAGCTGCCTGTCAAGACATCGCTGTATGAGTAACCTGATGAAGCAATATTATTCGAGCCAAGCACAAGCTGTGCTTCTATTTCATCATTCTTAT
>OGKZ01002099.1_pt1 | contig 11289 bp, 11 predicted proteins | sample 1572571 | NCBI WGS metagenome assembly OGKZ01 (sample SAMEA2581906, study PRJEB24529) | metagenome | biome: Human gut stool | place: China | collected 2011 | reverse complement strand
CAGTATATAAACAAGCACACACCAGAAAAAGAACAATCAGCTATATTTGTATGCCATCATCGAACAAGTTTGTTCGCTGTTGTCACACAAATATAACTGACTGTTCTTTTTAATGGTGCATTTATTACTTATATACCCTTGCTATCTTACGGGAGTTTATTGGCATACAAATATAGGAAAAATTTTTTAGGGGTGGGTGGAGTTAGTTGGGGAAATTGCTCCATCTGCTTTTGTCTATGGTTTTGCTTGTTACGATACACTCTGGGTCGGGGGCTAGTATGTGTCTTACTACTTCAAAAACTTTTTTTGCGTCACACAATAGGCACTCGGCTTGTCCGAATTGTACTTTTTTTACTGCTTTGCAAGCTATAAATGCGTCGTTTAGCTTTACAAAGTCTTCTGAAATGTGTGGTTGGTCTTTGTTGTAGTGTTTTCTTACATAGACATTTTTATATATGCCATCTGGCATTGCTATTTTTAAGTTCATTGGTTTGTCGGATAGGCGGTTTGGAATGTTTAAGACTTCTTCTACACTGTGAATAAATGTATTTCTTTCATGCCCTACACCGACAAGGAGTATTTTACCACCACATTTTCTAAGGCGGTCGTAACAGCCATCGGGAGTACATGGTGTATTACAAAATTCTTCTCCTTTTAGGTAGTCGTTTGCATTTTTTCCTATACCTGCCATGCTGTGAGTTGGGTGGAGTGAACGAATTACACCTTCTCTTTTAAGAAACAAGTTAGTAAGAAGCCCTACACATGATGGAGTTTTATCTGGGTTGTAGATTGGGTTGTCTTGATTGACTGTTTTCCAAGTATGTGTTGGAAGTAATAAAAGACCGTCTTTGAAAAATTCTATCCAAGTATCAAGCACTGTATCTGCGCCACCTTCGACTTCACCGATTGATTTCATGGAAGAATGGATTAATATTGTTTCATCACCACAAAGCCCCATTGATGATAGTTGTTCTTTTAAATTGTTTTTTGTATACATACACTTTCCTTTCACTGACTAAGTTTTTCGTAACAACTAAAGTTTATTTGAAAATATATAAAATGCGCCACTTGTACTGCAAACACTATAAGAAATACTGATGAAGCTATGCACTCATAAATTGCTATATTTTCATAAAACATACCCGTTATTACAACGGGAACTGCAAATATTACACATAATGCAATACATATTATTATCTTAGAAGAAAATTTCTTCTTGTGTTGTTGCTTTAACTCTGATATATACTCATTTACTCCATTTTCAAATGTATATTTCACATTTTCATTTATTTTATAAAAATCATTTCTATTAATCTCTAATACTGCCTTTAAAGATAATATAATTGATAATGCAAGCATAAATATTATAAATATAACTCCTATGATATTAGAAAACTTATCTGATACAATATGTGTACTTTCTGACACTCCACTAAGTACTATTAAAACTGATGGAGAAATAATACAAAGCATTATGCTTAATGATATTTTAAGGGTACATTTTCTAAAACTTTCAATGTAAAATTTTAATTCTTTAAGTGTAATTGTTTTTGAGTCCATTTTAGTTACTATCCTTTCACAAAAAACTTAACACTTTTTGCTACAAACCCACCAATTCTTAGATAAGCCCTGAAAATACTGAAGCTACGATTACTGTTAAAAGTCCCGCAACAGCTACAGAAAGACTGCTCATTGCCCCTTCTACTTCGCCCATTTCCATTGCTTTTGCTGTTCCTATGGCATGAGAACTTGTTCCAAGTGCCAAGCCCTTAGCTATAGGTTCTTTAATTTTAAATACCTTACAAACCACATCGCCAATTATATTTCCAAATACCCCTGTGATAATAATTACGGCAACTGTTATTGTTACATAACCGCCAAGTTCTTCCGATACCCCCATACCAATAGCTGTTGTTATTGATTTAGGAAGAAGTGTCACATACTCGGCATGACCAAGTCCCATAACTAGACACATTACAAAAATACAAAACATTGATGTAAGAACGCCCGTTACTATACCGCCAATTACTGCTTTCCATTGCTTTTTTAACAGTGTAACCTGCTCATAAAGTGGAATTGCAAGACATATTGTTGCTGGTGTAAGTAAATAACTTATGTACTTTGCGCCATCGTAATACACTTGATAGTCCATTTTTGTACATAACAACACTACAATTGTTATTATTATTGAGATAAGAAGTGGGTTAAATATTGGTAATTTGAACTTTTTCTTTAGCCACATACCTATATAATATGCTACAAGGCTTATAACCACTCCAAAAAATACTGATTGATTTAACATATTCATAATTTTGCCTCTTTGATACTGTATTATTTATTTTTATTTTTTGAGCTGTGACGTATTATAAATTGTGCTGATATACCTGTGACTGCCATAACTACTATTGTTGATACAAGTGTTATAATAATTACTGGTAGAAACATTGGCTGTAACACGCCCCATGAGTCAAGAAGCCCAACTGCTGCCGGAATAAACATAACGGGCATAATTTCTATCAAAAATTTTCCTGCTTCTCTTACTTGCTCAATTTTTATTACTCCTGTAAGCAAACCTACGAAAAGAATAATAAGTCCGTAAATACTTGCTGGTATTGGAAGTGGAATTATGTATTTTAATATTTCACCTATAAATGCAATAACAAGTATCACTAAAAATTGTTTAAGATACTTCATTTTCCTTAAGTCCTTTCTCAATGTCATTATATATGTCGTTATCATAGGTATTATAGACCTTTACTTTCATAAAGCATATATTAAATTTTACTAAAAATATATTAAACTTTTACCGTTGTTTATTTACATTTTCATATATTTTTGAATAGACGTTATATATTTCATACAAGTTTGCACTATTTATCCTTAGCTATATTTTAAAAAGACATGACTTAATATATTATTTTTGATATAATGATTTTAAAATCAATTATAAACTTATTGGAATGATAATGAATATATTAGTAAGCCACTTTTATTACTTCTTGTATATAGAAGTATATAACATACTTAACAATATTAAATTGATAATTAAAATCTATATTAAAAAGATTGGAGATTTTTATGGATAATTATACAAACGACCCATTTTCAGATAATAATTCAAATGACCAAAATCAAAATAATAATGAGTCTTATAATAACAATTCCTATTATAATGACAATTCTAACAATAATAACGGTCAATATAATAATAGCAATCCATACAACAATAATGGGCAATATAATAATGGTAATCCGTACAACAATAATTGGCAATATAATAATGGCAACCCGTACAACAATAACGGTCAATATAATAATAGCAATCCGTACAATAATAATGGAGCTTATAATAATAACTCACAAAACAACCAAAACCCTTATAATAACGGCAATCCATACAATAATAACGGTTCTTATTATAATAATGGTCAAAACAATGGCAACCCATATAACAACCAGTATAATAACGGTAATCCGTACAACAATAACCCTTATAATAACCAATACAACAATAATGGCTACTATAATAACAATGGTAATGGCAATTATAATCAGCCTTATAACAATGGGTACAACAATGCACCGTCATTTAATAACTTTGGCTTGTGGTTGGGGCTTTCAATCGCTGAGATTGTTCTATTTAGCCGTTTAATAGGATTACCTGCGCTTATATTTGTAATACTTGCTAATAACAACTATAGAGTTGGTAATATTGAAGGCTTTCAATCTAAATTAAAATTAGCTCAAATATTTTTAATAATTGGGCTTATTATTGGAATTATATTAGATATTGGAATTTTTGTAGATAAGTTTTATTATTTTATGTAAAAATTTTAGGCTATTTCTTTTTTCTATATTAAGTTACGTCTTAAAATTATATATATAAGTCATTGAATTATCTAAACAATACATTAATTAAATAGTGGAGCTATCGTGATATTTTAAATACGATAGTCCCACTATTATTTATATAAACAACGTGCAAAAGTACTTTCTTGCACTAGACCTTAATGGCTGTCTTTATATTTTAAACTATTTTTTTCTTTCTCAAATACACCATATACAACAGACACAATACAAGCTGTAAAATAGACGACATCGGTGTTGCAAGACCTATATCAAATAATGTCGCATTACTTCTTAGACTCATCAAATATGAAACTGGCACTCTTACGCCAAATGCCCCTATAATTCCCTGCACCATACATAGCCTGCAAAAACAACGCCATAAGCACCGGCATTGCAAAAACTATTAACGATTTCATTATTTTTCCTTCTGTAAATGTTGTACTATTTTCCAATTTTAAATTTCCTTTCTAAGTGTATTTTTATTTTATATTTTCAACATTTTCAGTAATCCATCACAAGTCTTAATGCTTAAAAACAAAAAAGACCAGATAAGCAACAGGCATTTCAGCCTGTCATCTTATCCAGTCTTTGCTTCTCGAACATTAACCCTCCGATGAATGTTCCACATTATAATATATAAAAATGCTTATGTCAAGAAACTATTTTTGTGGAAGTACCACCTTAAAGGTACTCCCAACGCCCTCCTCACTTTCAACACTCACTTCGCCACCATGCGCTAACACAATGGCTTTTACAATTGCAAGTCCTATTCCCGCTCCGCCTGTTGTTCTATTTCTGGACTTGTCTGTTCTATAAAATCGCTCAAATATAAACGGCAAGTCGCTTTCATTTATTCCAATTCCATTGTCCTTAACGGATATTGCCACAAAGTCTTTGTTATCCACCACATCAACATTAATACAACCGCCATTTTGCGTGTACTTTATTGCATTAGATATAAGATTAGCCATCACTTGATAAAGTCTGTTTCTATCTGCCATTAGACTCACATGGTCTGCATTTACTGTACATGAGATTTGTTTACTTTCTAACTGTGCTTTAAAAGCTTGTATTACACTTTCGCAAAGCTCTTTTACATCAACACTTGTTCTTTCAAGCACTAGCTTTTCATTTTCAATCTGCCTTAACTTTTCAAGGTCACTTATGATATCTGTAATTCGCAGTAACTCATTGTAACAGCTTTCAAGCCTTGCATTATCTGGCTCTAGCGCACCTTCAACCATAGCTTCTATATTAGCTGACACATTTGCTACGGGTGTCCTAAGCTCGTGTGCTACATCTGATGTAAGACGTTTTCTTATATTTTCCTGCTCATTTAACATATATGACATGTGATTAACGGCTTGTACAAGCTGTGCTATTTCCGTTGTATCCTCATTTGTATCTATCTTTTTATTATAGTTACCATTAGAAATCTCTTTTGTAATATTAGTTACACTTACAACGGGGACTGATATTTTTTTTGCAAATATTATTCCTGCAAATACTGCACCTATAACCGCAATCACACCTACAACGGCAATTATTGCATTTAACACCTTAAGAAAATGAAAGTCATTGTCATTAAAATAGTATGGGCCATAATAACTCACATCAAGATATCCTACAAGCTCTCCATTTTGCCACAATTCATAGTTATGTGTAGAAAATTCACCATCTAAACTAGGTCGGCTTTCTTTCATACGACTGCTTATATTTTGCATTGTCTTATGACAAAGTGTCATGTCATGGTTACTTGCGTCCCAAATAATCTCTTTATTATTATCATAAAGCTTTATAATATAGCCATTATTTAACGCATACATTCCAAAGCCATGAATATAGTCAATATTCCATTCCTTTGTTTCACTGTTATATTGTGGCTCAATTGATAACGGCATTTCATCGGAAAAGTTTTTTTGTTTTTCTGCTACATACTCCTCAAACTGCTTATTTATCAATATATTTGCACTAAGTGTTATTAAAATCACCGTAACAAATGCAATAAATGCAAAGCCTACTGACAATTTTGTACTTAATTTACTCTTAAATTTACTTTTTAATGTATTCATTGTTTGCTATCACCAAACCTATACCCCATTCCATGTATTGTGCATATATACTTTGGTTTTTTAGGGTCATCTTCTATCTTTTTTCTAAGGTTCTTAATATGTGTGTCTATTACCCTATCATATCCGTCAAAATCAATATCAAACACCTGTTCAATCAGCTCATCTCTTGTGAATACTTTGTTAGGATATTTTGAAAATAGTGATAAAAGCTTCCACTCTATAGGCGTAAGTGATATTTCTTGCCCTGCCTTTTTTACCTTGACAAGCTCATAGTCAATAACAAGGTCGGAATTATTCCAAGCCTGCACATTAGCTAACTGTCCTAAGTCCTTTAAAGAACGCCTTGACACCGCTTGTATTCTTGCGTAGAGATTTTTAAGGCTAAATGGTTTCGTTATATAATCGTCTGCGCCAATACTCAAGCCATTAATCATATCCTCCTCCATCGTCTTTGCCGTAAGCATAATTATAGGCACTCTTGACTGACTACGCACTATACTGCAAATCTCCTCCCCCGACATATCAGGAAGCATAAGGTCTAATATTATAAATGAAATCTCTTGCTCTTTTAATATCCTAAGTCCATCATTTCCCGTATTCGCCGTAAAAACATTAAACCCATGTTTTTTCAAATACGAACTTATAGCTTCACAAATCATCAATTCATCATCAATCACAAGTATATTCTCCACCACAACCTACTCCATTCCAACTCAACTCACTTTAACTTAATTAAATTTCTGTCATTACAGTCATAACCTGCCTGCTACCAACAATCCCTTTAACTCACTTCATCTTAATTATATATTTATGGGCTTTTCTAGCTGTCGAACTCCCGTTAATTAAGTTTTTGCATTATAGAAACTTTTGATAAGATATAAATAGTATATAAACTAAATGAACCATTAAAAGAACCGACAGTAATATTTGTGTGACAACAGCGAACAATCTTGTTCGATGATGGCATACAAATATTACTGGTTGTACTTTTACTGGTGTGTGTGTTTATATACTATTTATATCTCTTAACCAACACAATGCAAAAACTTAATTTTCTCTCTCATCTTAATACTTTGTCTTCCAATTTGCAAAAATTTTCTCTGACTTTTGTAGGAAATCATAGCCAATTTCAATAGTATCTTCTGTGAATGTCTTATCTTCTTCAAATATTGGTGATGGATTACAACCACCCGACTGCACTTCTATCTGATTAACCGTAAAACGATTGCCACAATTTTGACAAACTAATTGATTTCCCTTCTGCACATAATCCCCCCTACCAGAGCTGTAACAAACTTGACATGTGTTAAATGCTGTTCTTATCTTTCCTGTTTCGTCTTTTATGGCAATAACTTCCATTCGTGTACCGTCAACTTCTATAGGATAAAATGTCGCTGTTGACGAAACTTCATTTACCGGAATAACAAGGCTTTCCCCTGCCGAAATAGTTTGAACATTACTATCACCTTGAGAAGCTGTGCTATTTTGACTTGTAGTAGTTGAACCGTTCACCTGTGTAGTAACATTATCACTATCATTTGACGAATTACCTTTCTTTTGCACCACAAATACTACTGCCACAGCTACACAAAGTAACGCAGCAATTATAATTATAAAACTATTGCTCTTTTTATTTTGTTGCTTAACTTTTCCTTGATGATTACTATTCTTACTCATTAACCTATCCACCTTATTACAAAGATTCAAATAAATATCCACAACTTATAAGTTCATAAATCGTTATTATTTTCTAGTTGACATTAATTTTTCCTGTTATCATTCCCATCCAGCATGAATACTGTATACTTCCTGTTTCTTTTGGAATAAATTCAATCACATTTTCACCTTTCTTAAATTCATACTCAATGTTATATTCCTTTAAAAGCATTTTATAATTGCAACCGTTAATCGTACCATCATAAGCATTGATTATCCATTTTACGGGAACGCCTTTTTTTACAGTAATGTCGGGATATTTTCCAGACAACAGGTTAGTAGTTACAACTTGAACTCCGTCAATAATCTCAGCCTTTACATCACTATTTGAGCTATTGCTATCCGAATAAATTCCCATACAATGAAATAAGTGTATACATATATATATTGAAACTGCTAATATAACAGCACTATTTTTCAACTTCACACGACTATGCGTCTTGTTGTATACAATATCCATAATGACACCAGCCACACTAAGCAACACAATAACGACCATCAAACTATCAGAAAAAAATAATCCCGAAAGACTTCCGCCTTGTGATATCATGGCATAACCAAAAATAACGACAAGTACTGCACCAACTTGTGTTACAGCTTTGAAAAATTTTTTTCCAAGAAATGTTACTATCATGCCAAATGTAAGCATTAACGGCACTGTTCCAAGACTAAACATAAACATAGATAATGCTCCGGAAAATGGATTAGCTGACGCTAGTGCAACGAGTTGAACGGATTGGAGTGGTCCACAGGGCATTAATCCATTTAAAAGCCCGATTAAAAATGGAGTTTTATTTTTTAACTTTATTTTATTAATCTTAGTTGCAAATATTTTAGGAAAATGTATTGATATTTTCCTAAGCCACGGAAATATCTGAAGCATATTTATCCCCATGATTACCATAAATACGCCTGCTAATATTTTTAATACGCCTTGAAATATAAACGATACGCCAGAATAACTGCTCTGACCGATAATCATTCCAAAAGTTCCAAGAATTGCGCCAATTGCCGTATAGGATACAACTCGACCACAATTATACATAATTGTAGGATATAACTTCTTTTTGCCTTTAGTTTTTTTATCACTTGATAATTTAGTATGTGATATACTTTGCGAAAGATTAATACCACCACACATTGCAATACAATGCACCGAGGTTGCAAGACCTATCACAAACATCATTCCATACCCGGCTTGTGTGTCAGCAAGCTTTGAGGGAACTAATACATTTAAAAAACCTAACATTTCAAGAAGCATATAGGAAGCCGCTATTACTATAAGTATTCCAATAACCCTTACTATATCAACTGTACGCTTACTTCTTACTACTTCATAACCTAGTTTATGAATTATATTTGCTATTTCCTTTATTGCAATAAGCTCACTGTCAAATGTTACTATAGCTTTTGATGTGCTATAACTTACATCAGCTTCAATAACACCATCCGTATTTTCTAAGCTCTGCCGAATTTTATTTTCACAATTAATACAAGTCATACCACCAATCATAAAAACCACATTTTGCAAATTTGTAAAATTATCACAACTGTCGCTATGTTCTTGTGCAAGTGAAAGCTTTGGCTCATCGTTCTTATTTATTGCAATATGCTTTTTTTGAATACTCATAACACACTCCATTCTTGTCAAAGTATTTTTTAATCAAACAACTATTCGCCTTGATAATGTCAATATATCAGCAATATTTGTGATTTTTATGTGGTTTTACTATTTTCAGACAAAAAAACAAAGACCATACATCTTACAACGTATAGTCTTTGTCTTATATGAGTAGTCTTACAGCCTTTTTTAATGGCAAATATGCCTACAATATATTATACATAATATACTAATAGTATATTATTTCTTATAGTCAAATTCCGGAATGTTATTCCATCTGTTACGGAAGTAGTGAGCTACCATCTTAGGCTTTCTATCTCTTGTGAATAAGCCTTTCTTGTTGCCTTGAACTCTAAGTAAGCTCTGGCTTGTAGCAAAGTCTGCGAAGTTCCATGCCTGCTCACCTACAACAAAATCAAATTCATCAAATACTTTGTTGTTCATTTCATAATATTCAACTTGGTATTCTTCAGTGTACATAACAGATGTTGTATCATGGAATCCACTAACTGTATCTGCACCATATTCTGTAAATACAACTGGCTTTCCGATTTCTTTCCATTTTTCAAGTTCTGCACGAAGTGCCTGTTCTGACTTATCAAGGTCTGGGCCACCAAAGTACCAACCATAATAACGGTTAAGACAGATAACATCACTTAACTTTGATGAACAATCTGTTTCAGGGCTTGTTCCTGCCTGAACACTTACTAATGTACATGGACGGTTCTGTGGGTCAAGCTCTCTTGCAAGGTCGTATAATGGCTTGAAGTAATCGTAAGCACCCTCACCTGATGAGTCTGGCTCGTTTGCAATACTCCACATAACAACACAAGCATGGTTCTTATCTCTTGAAATCAAATCACGAATAACATCTTTATGATGGTCTTGTGTCTGAACGCCATGTTCCTTATCAAATGTACCAACCTTCTGACCGTTAAAGTTAGCACCACCACCGAATGTAAGATTTACACCAACTGCTGTTGTTTCATCAATAACAACGATACCTTCTTCATCACAAAGTCTCATCATTTCTTCACTATATGGATAATGACTTGTTCTAAAGCTGTTAGCATGTTGCCACTTCATAATAGAAATATCCTTTGTATTCATTGGAAGATTAATTCCACGACCGTTAGGGAATGTATCTTCATGCTTTCCATAACCCTTAAAGTAGAATGGTTTTTCATTGATTAAGAACTTAACACCATCTACTCTTACACTTCTTACACCATAAGGAAGTGTGTATACATCTTCTCCTGCTATAACCTTTATCTGATAAAGATAAGCATTTAATGGCTGCCATAACTTAACATCATCAATTTTAATTTTTCCTGTAACGCCTTCACTTTCTACAATCTTATTACCCTCTGCGTCAAATACTTCAACTTTACAAGCTGTATTGTCTTTAGCTTCTCCTAAAATATCAACACTGTAATCAAGTACTGCTGATGTTGCACTAAAATCAATATCAGATACTACTGTAATATCATCAATATATGTCTTTGGTGTTGTATATATCTTAACTGGTCTTGTAATTCCACAGTAGTTAAAGAAGTCAAAGTTAGGGTTATTCTGTGGCTTATCAGAACCACCTTCTCCCATACCTCCCATCATACCACTCATCATGTTAGCCTTGCCACCAACCGGAAGTGTAGTATAATCAATAACATTATTTACTGCGATTGTAAGAAGATTGTCGCCATCTTCCAATACATCATTTAATTCAACTTCAAATGGAAGGAAACCACCCTTGTGTTCACAAATTAACTTTCCATTGAGATAAATCTTTGCGTAATGTGTTACTGCTGCACAACGAAGTACTATTCTTTGACACTTTACATATGAAGGTATTGATACATTTCTTTGATAAAATACCCAACCATAGTGGTCTCTAAAGTCTGCACCTTCCTTTAAATCATTGTAAGAAGCTGGAACTGGCATTGTATCTGCATCTTCTAATGGACGCTCATACCATTTTTCATCAAAACCTTTTCCATTATCTAACTTAAAATCCCATACTCCACTTAAATC
>OGKZ01002093.1_pt1 | contig 11316 bp, 10 predicted proteins | sample 1572571 | NCBI WGS metagenome assembly OGKZ01 (sample SAMEA2581906, study PRJEB24529) | metagenome | biome: Human gut stool | place: China | collected 2011 | reverse complement strand
CAAGCCTATGAAACACCATTTGGACGGGCGATTTATTTCATAAACAAACCATCATTTGCTGGGAAACCCGATTCACCCACCACAGATCTCCGTGATCAGTTTCACCCACTTATCCGGATAAACTGCAAGCAGTTCTTCATGCTGCAGATCCAACTCATGCAGAACCGGTCTTTTAAAATGCTTTTGATATCGCGCACGATACTTTTCTCCCATTTTAAGGGCATATAAAATATGTATCTCTGTTCCCGGCGGGTCGATCTGATCTGGCAGTGGCGTGATCAGATCAGAATAAAACTGGTTTTCGACACTCTTTTTTGTAATGTGGCTCATATCAGCATCCGGTGTCTTTATCATATCCATAAATGCTTTGATATAGCCATCGTCTTCTGCCATCATCTTTTCCATTTTCTTTTTCATAAAAGGAATTTTCATCTCACCTTTCTTAAGAAACGGATAAAAGATCGGTGCCATCAGTTTTGTCATAAGTTTCGCTGAAATCTTCCCGGACTGGTCTAAATCAGAACCACCTAAAATCCCATAATCCATATGGATATTCTGACGTGCTGCAAGTAATCCAACAAAGGAACCGCCAAGAGAACAGCCATATGCGGCACAGATATGACCGCCAAATTCTTTCTTTATATACTGCTCTATCTTTTCCGTCTCCTCTGTCATCGTTGGAAACTCTGTCTGCTCCGTCTCATCAAATCCATCATAGGAAACACATGCCACCTGAAAATATTCTTCTAACGGCTCTATCACTTTTTCAAAATTTCCTTTCCAGTGACAACAGGTTCCCGGGAAAAGGAAAATAACCGGTTTTTCTTTCTCTCCAAAACAATATACTTTCATAGAATTCTACCATCTTTAAAATGTTTTTCATATGTTAGTTATTTCTAACTAATTTTATGATAACACTTGTATAAGAAGGTGTAAAGCTGTTCTGTTTTAGAGTTATTCTTCCACTTCCCATGAATCGCACAGTGACCGTACCCGGATCTTAGGCACGCCTTCTGCCCCCTCCGGCAAAACAGCCGTAATCTCATAAGGTTCTTTTCCGGTCAGATGCATAAAATTATCCGACCAGACCAGATCCACATTACTCTCCACTGAAACGAAAAATGCCGGAGCATCTGATTTTAACCGCACCGTCAGCAGATTGCCTTCTATCATTACATCAAAAGTAATCTCTGCTTTTTTGATCTGCATATGTTTATACGGTTTTGGCATTTCAACCTGACGGCTCAAAGTTCCATCGGAGTGTGTAAATACCGCCTCCACAAAAACTTCACTTTCCCTGCCTTCTATCACATCTTTCAAAGAAACCGGCCCCATTGCTTTCACGGACAACGGTTCACATACTGCACGCTGCGAATTTTTCCAGAGAACTTCCCCCAGCATATTTTTCACGAAAACCGTGACATCAGACGATACTTCCTGCATTGTCTCATTTTGCAGATATGGCGTATAGACTGCATCTTCAGATACCTTTAAGCTGCCGAGTACATCCGCATAAAAATGTCTTGAAAAATACTGCAGTGCCTTCCATCTTCCAAAATAATCAATACTTGCCCAGGATGCGACCGGCCAGTTATCATTTAACTGCCAGTAAATTGCACCCATACAGCGTCCCCTGTTTCTGCGCCAGTGTTCCACACCGCTTTTGATTGCGATTGCCTGCAGCACCTGGCTGATATAGATCAGACTCTCAAAATCTTTTGGATATAAAAAGTTCTCCGCAATATAATGCAGAATTTTAGCATTTGCAGAACCATTTTTCTGATGACTCTCCATAACTTCGGAAAAGATATTGCGATCCTCAGGCAGGGTAAAGGTATTGATGGTTTTTTTACAAGGGAACGACTGGAATCCAAATTCTGAGCAAAATCTAAAATAGTAATTTTCATAGTCAGAAAACGGCTTTTCTCCATGCCATACATCCCAGTAATGACGATCCCCGATATCATCGCTGTCCGGGTCCGTAAAATTACCGCCGGATGATGGGGAAGAAGGCCAGTAAAACGTTGCATCATTTTCACTCTTTAATGCTTCCGGGATCAGCTTTTCAAACATTGTCAGGTAATCCTGTTTTAATGCATCCGAATGATCATTAAAACCACCCCAGTGATCCCAGGCTGATTCCATCTCATTGTTGCCACACCAAAGTCCAAGACTTGCGTGGTGTCTTAATCTTTTTACATTATCTTTTGTTTCTTCTATAATGCTCTCCCGCAACACATCCGTAAGTTCGTAGACATTGCAGGCATACATAAAATCCTGCCATACGATCAGACCATGCTCATCACAGTAATCATAGAAAACATCCGCCGGATAATATCCACCACCCCAGATACGGATACAGTTAAAATGACACGCCACCGCAATATCCAGCAATTCATAAATGCGCTCAGGTGTAATCTTTGAATAAATACAGTCCTCCGGGATATAATCCGCACCCTTGGCAAAAATCTTTACCCCATTGACACAAAATGCAAACTCCTCACCCCATGCATCCTTTTCCCGGCTGACCGTCAATGTACGCAGACCAATGCGCAGCTCTTTTACATCCAGAAATTCTCCGCCCAGAAAAAGTTCCGCACGCACCGTATAAAGCGGCTGTGCACCGTATCCGTTCGGCCACCAGAGTTTCGGATCTTCAACCAGACATTTTCCATCCGAAAAAGAAATCTGTTTTCCATCCGGTGTCTGCAACGTGATTTTTACCTCAAGATTATCTGCATTCTCTGCCAGTGTCGAATCATTGTTTCCCACACTTTCTTTCAATATCCGGGCATTACTTTCCGCACTCTGTGGTAATACCAGATACTCAGCTTCCGCAATTTCACCGTCCTGTGCCTTTTCCGGCAACATCACTTTTGTTTCTGCCGACAGAAAAACTTTTCCATCTATGTGTTCCTGTCTGATATGCAGATCAGACAGTTCTGCCTTCTCATAGCTGTCAATAAAAATATCACGCCAGATCCCCATATCCGGTAACTGTGGACCCCAGTCCCAGCCAAACATGGAATGTGCTTTCCGGATATACTGATTTCCTTCCATCGCACCGCATGCCGTGTAATGAATCTCTTTTCCCGCTGCCGGCACATGTTCGTTTACATATGCGATTGCAGAATGGATTTTCACTGTGATATTGTTTGTCCCGTTTTTCAGGACATTTGTGCACAGGATCCGGTAACGAAGATGCATGTTATCCACATGCTTTATCAGCATGCCGTTGATAAAAATATCTGCCACCGTGTCGATTCCGTCACAGCAGAGTGCATACACTCTTCCCTCTTCTTTTTTCAGTTCAAATTCCCTTGAAAAAATAAAATCATTTTTCAGCAGCTCTCTTGTCGGGTACTCATTCATCCGGTAAAATGGATCTTCAAGTAAACCGTGTTCTGTCAGTCCGGAAAGTACTGAACCCGGAATCTCCACCGGGCAGAGCAGTGTTTCATCCGCTTTTTTTAACTGCCAGGTACCATTTAAATAAAATTTTTCATGTTGTGCCATAAATATTCTCCATTCCCTTTCGAATCATTTTTTCAAAACTTTCCCGGAAATGCATATCATCCTCCGTGTTTCTCTTTTTGGGTCCTTTCAGATGATTCTTCCCGGATGCCCGCCTCGCCTTTTTATTCATATGGCGCTCTAACAGCATCCGGTCGATGTTATCATCCGTGTACCACCTTCCGGACTGATGGATTGCAAATGCACCTTTTCCAAGTGCCATCGCCGCTACCCCATAATCCTGTGTCACAACGATATCTCCCTTCCGGCATAAATTAACCAGTGCAAAATCCACCGCATCTGCCCCGGCACCAATGATCTTTACTTCACTGTAATCAGAATATAAAACGTGATTCGTGTCACATAACAGCGTCACCGGTATCTTATATTTGATTGCAAGTTCTTCCACGATTCCCACCACCGGGCAGGCATCCGCATCCACATAGATCTGCATAAATTCTCCATTCCTGCATTTTTATTCATCATAATAAAATGATCTGTCAAACATACATTCCATTATTTGTATCTCAAATTCCTGTATGCCATAGAAGCTGTTTGTTCTGCTTACCTGTTGTATTATAACAAGGATCTTCTATAATTTCCAAATAAATCCGATCAAAAAAATTAGGGAAGCCCATCCGACCTCCCTAACTTATTTCTCATATAAAATGTTTGATTTCTATTTCCTGTTTTTCGATCAATAATTACTTATTTGTCTTCAGTTTATATGTTTTTCCGAATTCGCCATAATATTTTTTAGAACCCGATTTCACAAATCCACGAACGCGGAACTTATACGTTGTCCCCTTCTTTAACTGTATAATGTTTGCAGATGAAAAATCAGATGCTACCGTCTTTACTTTCGTAAACTCCTCTAAATCCGGATCATACATCCACACTTCATACCCGGATACGCCCTTTTGCTTTTTCCAGGATAATTTTATGGACTGCTTAGTTGCCGCAACCCGTTTTATATTATTTACTTTATTCGGGAGTACAATAACAGTTATATTGCTGGTTACACCTTGTGATTTTACGGAAATCTTACAGCTTCCCGGCGCTACTGCAACGATTTTTCCTTTTGATGAAACCTTTGCAACCGATGTTTTTGTTGACTTATATGTAAATTTCGTATTCTTGACAACTTTATCTGATTTTTTAAAACTGCATCGATTGTTGTTTTGTCGCCAGGCTCAAGAATAACCTTTTTTTCAGAAAGCACTATTTTTTTCTCTGATTTTAGCTGAATGTCAGCAGTTGCATGTGGCTGTAATCCTAAATAATAAGTTCCTGCCATCAGAGAATATTTTTCTGTTCTTTTCAATACTCCTGACCGTGTTCCAACATTATATTCTTCGCCTACTCTTTCGCCATCTGAATTGTAGAGCTGAATCCAGCAGTCACTTCCACCTGTTTCCTGTGCAAAAAGTGTAAGATTTGTCTTTTCTGTCAGTTTTACAGTAACAAAATCATAATAATTCCACTCATGGCTGTTCCATGCCAGAATATCTGCCTTCCCTGCCTGTGGTGAATCATTTGCCGCAATATGGTATAACTTATCCAACTGAATCTTCGGCGCATCTTTCATTTCCCTTGTTGCCTTGATCGTTTGTTTTGCCATAACCTCTGCCGGCTTTGCAATTCCCCCGACAATCATGCCACAAAGCATAATTGCGCATACTGCCAATAGTCTGATTTTCTTTTTCATTCTCATTTCCTCCTTTTTCTATTTTTTATCATATATGTATGTCTCCTTCTTGTCAACATTTCGCAATTTGACACCTCTATCAGAATCACTTAAAATGAAATCCAGAGACTTATTAATTCATAACGATAGATTTGCCCGCGAAGCGTACATTCTATTATTTTGCTAAACGATAAGGGGTTTTTTATTATGGTAGATATTCCAATGAGATCCTCTGCTCCCGTCACCAGACAGACCGTTCTTTCCATCAACGAACGCAAAGTTGAGGGGGCAAAAACAACACGAACCATCACTTCGATCAACCACACACAATCTCAGACTGCATCAAAAGCATCTTCCGGAACGACTTCTTCCATGCAACACACTGCCATGCACCCTAGTGCTATGCACCCCAGTGCTATGCACCCTGCATCCACACCGGCGTCAAAACCTTTACCTCCACTGGTACATATGGTGCAAAAAGGTCAGAAAACACCGCTGGAGAATTCCGGGAAGCTCACTTCCATAAAGGCATGTCTTGGATGGAATGTCAAAAATCCTGCCTGTGATGTGGATGTATCCGCATTTTTGCTCGGCTCATCCGGTAAAGTGATCGGTGATTCCTGGTTTGTCTTTTACGGGCAGACCGAAAGCCCGGATCACAGCACGGTTTTTCATGTTGAGGACGGTGCTGACCGCGAAAGCATTTCCGTTGATTTCACCAAACTGGATACATCCGTTGCCAGAATCGTATTTGTGTTGACGATCAACGAAGCATTAGAAAAAAATCTAAACTTCGGAATGCTTCAGGACGCTTATATCCGCATTATGGATTCTGCCGGTGCCGAATTAGTCAGCTTTAAAATGGATGAATATTACTCAAATGTAACATCCATGATGATCGGCGAACTGTATCTGCATAACGGCGCATGGAAATTTAATGCCATCGGAAACGGCGTGGCAAAAGATCTCGCAGGATTATGCGAGATGTATGGAGTTCAGGTTATTTAAAACAAAGGATTAGATTTTGGAGGGAATTTGTTATGTTAACATTTGAAACAGTAAACGAACTTACTTTAAAGGTTACCTGCACAGGCAGTGATGTGCTCTTTACAAAGGCCGGTGCTTTTATTGCCGGAGAGAATGCCGGTGGAAAAAATTACAAATTTGAGAAGGTTTTACTCGGACCACAAAATAATATCGGTCAGGCTCTGCTCGGTCAGATTGCACGAAGATTCACCGGTGAAAATCTTCCGCTTATGAAAGTAACTTTAAATGGTGATTCCGTTACCTATTACGCAAATTACGGACAGCACATTGTTGTCTATCATTTAGAACAGGGTGAGACGATCTCCGTAGAATCTGAAAATATTCTCGCTTTCTCCCAGGATTGTGATTACAGTGTCCGTTTTATCGGTGTCGGTGTGCTTTCCCAGAAAGGTCTCGCAACTTCCACTCTGATTGCACGTGGAAAAGATGCATATGTCGCCGTGCTCTGTAACGGCAACCCGATTGTTTTAAGCAACGTGATGTCTCAGGATACGCTCTCTGTGGATCCGGATGCTGTTGTATGCTGGGTTGGAAATGGACACTGTGATCCTCAGGTGACGGCAGATATCTCCTGGAAAACATTTATCGGACAGGCTTCCGGTGAGTCTTATCAGTTTGAGTGGCATGGGAATTGTCCGGTTACGGTGATTATTCAGCCTTCGGAACGCAGAGGCGGAATCAGTGTGAGTATGGATTAGTGAAGATCCGTGAAAACTAAAGTGCAAAAAGAGGGGGATACGAAGTTTTGCGGGGGTAAGTTGCGCGAAGCTGAGGCTCGTTTTGTTCCGTTGTGCGAGGGGGCACCTGTATTGCATGCTGCCAGGCTGTAACCTCTTTAGAATTTTAACTTTACAGGTAAAAACGGAGTCTGTTGCAAGTGGCATCATCCTGGGTGGATGATACCTGCTGCAACAGACTCCGTTTTTATTTTAAGCGCCTGCTCTAATAGGGCATCTGAAAATATTTTTTTCGGATGCATCTCATCTATTTTTTTCCGGGTTCCGGATGTTTTAGGGATTTCATATTTTTGTGTGAATCCGTGTGGGACAAGTCCGCGGTCGGCGGTTAATATCATGGGGATATCAAAGGCGCTGTCTCCGGCGGCAATCACGAATTCCGGTTTTAGTTTCTGTCTGAGGCGGTCTATTGCCGTTCCTTTATTCAGAGAACGCGGTACTACATATACTTTTTCGCCGTTGGAAAAGACATCTGCATATTTTATATTGAGAGATGTTTTTAAATCATTTACAACTGTTTGTGGATCATTACATTTTGTAAAGAGAAACAGCTTTTCAATATACCGGAGTTCGAACTTTCTGCGTGGATCTTTTTCTAGCAGTTCCATTGCAAGATTCATTTCATCCCTGCTATCCGACACAAGGTGCAGGGAATCCTGATACCACGCTTCATCCCGCATACCATCTACCAGAAGAACACCGCCGTTACAGACTAATGCATAGGGGAATTGTCCAATTCCAAGGTCGATGCGCTGATATTGTTCCAACGTTCTTGTGGTCGTTGGAACAATCAGCATTTCATTTTTTACCTGCTGCAAAAGACGATATGTTTCCTCTGTGATGTAGGATATTTCCCTCCCCTGATAGAATTCCACATTTCGCTTCCGCATCCCGATGTCATGTTTATAGGAATAGATGATCGTATTATCTAAATCAGTATGAAAGACAATCATTTTTTCGAAACAATTGCTTTTCTTACCATATCAACCGGAATGATAAGTACCGCTAACAACATGGAAACAAGCAATGCTTTTGCATTTAAAGTTGTTGTGCTGAATACCTGACCACCAATTTCAATAATGATGGTCTGCAGTACAAAGATCGCACCCATGACAATGATAAAGTTCTTATTTTCTCTGATGTGTTCAAATACATTAAATTTCTCTGATCTGGTATTTAAACTGTTAAAGATAATGGAATAAATGAAAAACGCAAACATAAATGTTTTTTCATATAATTCCGGGTCAGCACAACCTGCCGGTGTTACAAAATCCGTGATGCCACCGATATTTTCCAGGATCAGGATCGAACCGAGTGTAATAAATACAGAACTGGTTCCGATCGCAGATTTGATATAAGTTGTTAAAATGTTATCTTTTCTGAGTGCCGGTTTTTCATTCATGTAACGGTCAAGGATCGGCTCTCCACCAAATGCCATGGCTGCCAATGTATCCATGATCAGGTTGATCCATAAGATCTGTACAATGGAAAACGGCTCTGTCCATCCGAGGATCGGTGCGATGATGTTCATCAAAAGGGTACTGATATTTACCGTCAGCTGGAAGATCAGGAATTTACCTACTGACTTAGACATCGTTCTACTGTTTAATACGCAGTCTTTAATGGATGTCAGACTGTTATTTAAGATGACAACGTCACCTGCCTCCTGGGCAACTGCTGTACCGTCTCCCATGGCAAATCCGATATCTGCCTGTTTTAATGCCGGTGCATCATTGACACCGTCTCCTGTCATACCGCAGACATTATCAAGCTGCTGTGAAATAGAGACAAGTCTCTTCTTATCAAGCGGTTTTGCCCTGCTTACCACACGAAGGTTCGGAAGTTTTTTCTTTAATTCTTCATCTGACATCTGCTCTAATTCCTCATGGGTAAGAACAACGTCATTCTTCTCATCTTTTAAGATTCCGGCTTCTTTTGCGATGGCAACTGCTGTTTCCTCTGCATCACCGGTTACCATAACAACCTGGATACCGGCATTGTTTAAAATCTCAACGGTCTCAACCGCATCGGTTCTTACGTTATCTCTTAAACATAGCACTGCCATCAGAACTGTTTTTCCATCTGCAATCTTTGCAACAGAAAGCAACTTCATCGTTCTCTTTGCCTGAGCGAGCATCTGATCTTCCACAGCTTTTTTGTCTGCTGCTGTAAACTCTTTTTCCTCGCCGGACGGAAGCATATAATGTGTTACTTTATCAATAATGTTTTCGGTTGCACCTTTCCAGTAAACCAGTCCGTTTTTCAATGTAACGGTAGCGCATTTCTTTTCCGAATCAAATCCACTGATATCGGCAACTTTATCCGGATCATTTTTAGAATCATCATAGCCATGCTCTAGGGCATATCCCAAAAGAGCCCTGTCCATGTTGTTACTTCCGATTGGCTTTCCTTCGGATACTTTTGCAAGGTTGTTTAATGTAATTGCCTCAATAAATTCCTGACTCGGAATATGTTCTGCGATTTTACCGTCACCGGTGATAAATTCTACTAAAGATAAATTACCCTGTGTAATCGTTCCTGTTTTATCACTAAATAAAACATTCATATATGCAGAATCGGAAAATGCTGCCTTATGGCTGACAAGAATATTTTTCTTGTACATGGACTCTGTATTCATAGACTGCACCAGACTGTTCATCATCGGAAGACCTTCCGGCACCGCCATGATAACGATGGACGCCATCAGCATGACTGCCTCTGCGACCAGAAGCAGAACAAAAACAACTGTGACAGGTTCATCCGTACGGATCAGATTCAGTACAACATCTAATACGCCCGCAATGGCAGCCGCAGATACACCAAGTTTACCGATACCGGCAGCTACAACTTCCAGCTTCAGGCTTGAAGTATCTTTCCTGTCATCCTCTTCATTATCATCCGTCAGAGCTTTGTTGATCTTTCCAAGCTCGGATGCATCACCGATGACAGTTGCAACCATATAACCTTCACCGGAGGTCACTACAGATCCCATAAATATTTTATTTGCAGATGCGTAGTCTGTAGATTCCGCTTCATCAAGGTTGTCAGCAGCCGTTTTGTCCTCGTCTCTTGACTCACCGTTTAATGCAGCCTGTGAAACCTTGATATGTCCTTCAAATAACACACCATCGGTCGGCACCTTATCACCAGCCTGAACAAGGATCGTATCTCCTTTTACGATCTCACTGGTAAGGATATTGACCAGTTTTCCATTTCTCATGACTTTCGCATAAGTCTTGTTATACTCTTCCTGTAACGCCTCACTTCTGGAACTGTTGCGGTACTCGGATAAAGTACTGAATCCGGTTGCCAGTGCAATTGCCAAAACAATACTTATGATCTCAACAACATCGTTTTCTCCTGCTAATGCCGGTACAAACACACCGATAACAGAAATGACGATTTTCATGACCAGTGCTGCACATAATACTTTGATCCAAATGTCATCAAATGCTCCGACAAACATTGACCACAGTGATTCTGTCTCTTTTTTTGCAAGAGCGTTCGTTCCAAAATCCTGTTTGCTCTTGTTTACCTGTGAGTCTGACAGACCTCTCATCAGCTCTTCTTTATTTATGTTACTCATTTTGGGTAATTAACCTCCTCTAAAGTATCAAGTCTATTTATACAAATCTTCTGCTCAGTTCGCCAAGTCCAGGGTCATTTGTCCCCTGACCAACAGCACTGAACTTCCATTCTCCGTTATGTCTGTACACTTCTCCAAATATCATTGCCGTCATGCCGGAATAATTTTCAGTCAGATTGTACTTGCACATTTCATTATTGTTTCTTGTATCAACTAAACGGATAAATGCATTCTGGATCATTCCAAAATGCTGGTGTCTCTGAACTGCCTGATAAATATTTACAACAATTACGATCTTATCGTATTCCTGTGGAACTTTCGCAAGATTGATCATGATCTGCTCATCATCACCGTCTCCTTCACCAGTCAGATTATCCCCCTGATGAATTACAGTGTCTGTTTTGTGACGCAGATTTCCAAAATATACAATGTCTGATTTATCCACAAGTTTTCCATTTTTTAACAACAATGCAGAAGCATCACAATCGATTGGCTGATTCTTTGTACCTCCACCAAATAAAGCGCTTAAAAAGCCTCCTCCGTTTGACTGCTGCACCTCATCCCAGCCAAGACCGACCATGATCCCCGATAATCCCGCATTATCTTTTGACAGACTGACCTTCTGTCCCTTCTGTAAACTAATTGACATTACAATCCTCCTTGTTTTGCGGAGCAAAATGCGACTGCCATTGCAGGAGCAGAGGATTTTACTCCTTGTTTTCCGAAGGAAAATCCGAGCCCCTCAC
>OGKZ01002092.1_pt1 | contig 11325 bp, 10 predicted proteins | sample 1572571 | NCBI WGS metagenome assembly OGKZ01 (sample SAMEA2581906, study PRJEB24529) | metagenome | biome: Human gut stool | place: China | collected 2011 | reverse complement strand
ACGACCAGATCCTCATTAAGACCGACGGGATGCCCACCTACAACTTTGCTAACGTGGGGGTGCTTCTGTGCTTTCACGAGTTTGAAATGCTGTCAGAAATTCTTGGTGAATAGAGTCAATATCAATATGTAGAAATGTATCAAAGGGATCGTCATAATAGTTTGCCGAAGAAAAATAGAGCCTATTTGTACGAAGTGCTTCCAAGCTATTAAGATTGACAGGACGATAGCGAAATAAAAGTTTCGGAAACCGTATCGCTGCCATCAGTTGTTTTGCATCCTGTGATAGGTCAAGTCCGGGTAATGCGCATAAAGTTTTCCAGAACGCTTCTCGTTCTTGTGCATTCATTCTTTCAGCCCCCTATCTTCCACCGCATTCACGCCGCCAGCGCATTGGCATTGACCCGTTCAATCGCCTGTCGGATGCCTGCCCACACGGACAGGTCTGTGAACACTTCCACGATGCTGCCGTAGTCGGTAAACGGTGCTTCCTGCAAAACGGACATATCTTTCATCATGCCGTTATGAACAATGTACTCCACAATCTGGTTTACGAAGTAAATCTGCCTGCTGTCCAAGCTGGCATCGTTCAGATACTGCGCAAACGCCTCCTTTGCCGCGTTCATGTCAACCCCGACGATTTCTCGCACGAACTCGCCCAGCGGCTTCTGGCCGTACTCAGCCACATAATCCTGTTTCGTACCGACCTCGCTCCAGAGTGCTTTCTCCAGCGCCTGCACATCTTCCACAGTCAAAGGGACATTACCCTTTAGTTTGGCAATAACGGCGTCATTCATGTGCTGACGCACGTAGAACTCCGCCTTGGCCTTGTAGTTCTTCAGATCGTCGTTTTCCAGCTCAGATTCTTTCCAGTCCACAGACAGAATTTCGTCATCAAAATTCGTATCATAGCGCACTTTACTGACCGGAATATACTTGATGAGGTCGCGCAGATTCTCCCGGATGTACTCAAATTCATTGATTCCGGCGGTCTCCACATAGTCCGTATGCAAAATCTTGTCAATCAGCTCAGCCTGCACCATGATCTCCGGAATATTTGCCACAGCTGCAACGGCAGAGACCTTTTTAAACAGATCGCTCCGCGCCTTGCCATACTTCTTTCCCACCAGGTACGCAAGCTCGATGCCGTATAGCAGCGCGTCGAACCGCAGCGCTTTGGCATCGTCCTCTTCCGGTGTAATAAGCGGCGCAAGCTCTTGCCCTATGAGCAAGGTATCCTCATAGGTCAGAGCGCTATAGCTGTCCGGTTCTGCATACCGCTCTACATATTTTAAATGCTGGCGGACAGCAAAGTTCTCTTTGTTCAGTTCCCGCACCTTGCGCACCATGTCCTCCACCAGCGTCTTGCGGAAGGCAATCAGATTCGTTGTCTGATACGCCAAGTCCTGCAATTTGAAGGCAATTTGGGCCTTCAGATGGAAGATTGCGCCTTGCAGGGCGATCATATTGGCGGTAGGTCTGCCCTTGTTCATGCGAAAGAACTCAAAGTTGCCGCAGAAGTCAAAAATATAGAACTTGTCATTATCCTTACCATCCATCAGCCCCGGACACAGACGGGTGCCACGCCCAATCATCTGCCAGAACTTCGCTTTGCTCATGACCTTTTTAAAGAACACCAGATTCAGCACCTCCGGCACGTCGATGCCGGTGTCCAGCATATCCACGGAAATGGCGATTTGCGGCAGCTTTTTCGGATCGGAGAACTCGTCAATCGCGCTCTGGGCGTAAGTCATATAGTTATCAATGACCTTGGCAAAGCCGGGAAGGTGCGGGTATTCTTTATTGAAAACCGCGAGGATTTTCTCCGCATGGGTGTGATTTTTTGCAAAGATGATCGTTTTGCCCAGCTTACTGCCGTAGTCGATGGTCAGACCGTGGGTCATCAGCGTGTTCAGTACCTGTCGGATGGTGTCTTCATTGAAAATCCATTCGTTCAGCGCCGAGGACGCAATGCGCTCCGGTAATTCTCCGTTTTCATCTTCGAAGGTGTCCTCATAGGCCTGCTTGTCCTCGTCGGAAAGCTCATCGTAAACGATGCCCTGTTCAATAAATTTCAGCTTCGTCTCTACCGACAGAAAATCCACCAGATACCCGTCCTTCACCGCCTGCGCCAGTTCATAGCCATAGGTGGGTACGCCGTTTTCTAGTTCAAATATCTCATAGGTGTTCTTGTCGATCTCGTCCTTGGGCGTGGCCGTCAGTCCCACCAGCGGGGCATCAAAGTAGTTGAAAATATCCCGGTACTTGTTGTAAACGGAGCGGTGAGCTTCGTCACAGATGACCAAATCGAAATGTCCGCAGGTGAAAAGCTTACCCTCTTCATCCTGCACGCTGTCAATAACATTGTACATGGTCTGATAGGTGGAAAACACACAGTGGGCTGTGTAGTTGTCCTTCTCCTCACAGAGATTGGTAACGGAGAGATCGGGCAGCAAATTCACAAAGCTGCGCTTGGCCTGCGTCACCAGACTGTTGCGGTCAGCAAGGAAGAGAATATTCTTCACCCAGCCGTGTTGGAGCAGCACATCGCATAGGGCGATGACAGTTCTCGTTTTTCCGGAACCGGTGGCCATGACCAGCAGCGCCTTGCGGCGGTTCCGGGCAAAGGCGTCGCAGGCAGCCTTGATCGCGCCCTCCTGATAGTAGCGACCGGCGATCTTGCGGTCCACCATGACATTTTTCAGGCTCGTCCGCATACTCTGGAGATTGAAAAGTTTCTCCAGATCACGTTTGGAGTAAATGGCCGCACATTTCCGCTCAGGATACAGATTGTCCGTGATGCGGGTCTCAAAGCCATTGGTCAGAAAGATGACCGGGCGGCGGTGATACTTTTTCTCCAACAGATCGGCGTAGAGCTTTGCCTGCTGGCGGCCCTTAGCTACATCCACGCAGGTGCGCTTGGCCTCCACCACTGCCAAGGGGCGTCCGTCATCACCGTAGAGCACATAGTCTGCATAGCCGACCTCGGACTTGTTTGGCATACCGGGCAGCTCTACCTCATTCAGCCAGTCCTTGCGCTCCGTCCAGCCCGCATCTGTGAGCATGGTGTCGATATACAGCTTGCGGGTCTTGTATTCGGACAGGTCGAGGGGCTTTGGCACATAGGTCTGCTGCTGCTCGGCGCGACGGGCGGTGAGTTCCTCCTTCAGCGCAGCGTTTTCCGCCATCAGCGCGGCGAGCTCCACCTCCGGCACTTCCTGCACCGGCTCGGCGGAAACTTCGCTTTCCTGCGTCAGCAGCGCATGGTCGAAATGTCCTTCGGTGTAGTTCTCGCCGTAGCAGTACGCCACAAAATCCAGAAGAATATAGAGATTTTCCAGACACAGCGCCGCCTGCTCTTCGGTGATTTTCTTGCCGGTGTGGGCGGCGTTGTTGCCCATGCGACGGATCAGATCCATCCGCCGCCAGATGTCCGCGCCCACGATGTCCCGGAAGTCTTCGGTATTCATGAGGCTCACCAGAGAGTCCTGATAAGGCATGACCAGCGCCTTGTCCACGGAATACATCCACTTCACGGCAAACTCCATCGCCCTGCGGCAGTTCAACACGCAGGCAGAGGGGTCGATATGTAGAATCCGCTCAGCGGAAACTGCAACAGGGGCGAAAGGCTCAAATTGCGGATCGACAGTGAAAATATCAAAGTTGGTCATAGGGTTTCACCTCACATTCATTACTCTAGATTTACGGATTTGGAGTAAATCCTAGCGTAATTGTTTCTGTAGTACATAAGCAAATTTTGCAAAAAGATTTTCCAAAGTCGGTTATTGAGATATAACCTTCCTCAAACTTTGGCTTGTTGAATGGATGTACCCGATGCGTAATCGTGTTGATTTGCGATTCTAAATATTGGTGTTCCTTTAACGGCTCATATAGGGCTTTATTTGTGAGTGAAGCAAGCATATCGTTTTTAAGTAGCCCAAGGCGAATCAAATTATCGAAATATTTACCGACTTCAAATGGATATTCACATTTGGCTAGCTCTCCGACATTAGAAAAATTTTTTACAACATCGTAACCCTCTTCTTTTTCATTTACACATCGAAGGGTAATTGTCGGTATAATTGTATTTGAAGACATGTAACGAAGAATTTTGGCTTCATCAGGACTAAGTTGCTTAATAATTTCTACAAAGGCAGGATGAATTCCATCTTTCATTGTCTCGTTCATAGAGTTAGCCAGTAGTTGGGCATACAGTTCTCTTATTTCTATATCTTCCGTTATACTTGCGTTTTGTAGAGTTGGTACTGCAATTCTTGGGGATGGCGGAACAATATTCTCTGATGGTATATTTTTCAGCTTTTCTTCAAGCATTTTGCGCAAATCAGATAGTAGCTCTTCCCGCAACTGTGGATAATACTCTCGAAACATGGAAAAGGCCATATGCGTAGCGTCTGCCACGGATAATCCATTATACTGCTCTGCGATGAACGTATTTCCGTGTGAGCCAAGTCCTGCATTTTGGTTGATTTCTGTCTTGTCATTCATCGTTTTTCCCTCCTTTGTGATTGTTCTGGATTCCGATGAATGTATTATTGCTGCCGGACGATGTCTGATTGATGGTAGTAGAATCAGATTTGCCTTTGCTCGAATTATCTTTTTTTATGAGTCCAAAAATTCCGGTTATGATGGCTACCGATACCGAGCCACAGATTGTTATTACCGCAACTTGCACGGTTGCGTCTAACGATGAAAACCATGCCATTTTGCTTCACCTCACCCAAAATATTTCTGCATCAAGCTGTCAAACAGTAGTTGTGCTTCGTCCAACGCCTTCTGTACGGCAACTTTTGATTTGTCGGTCTGTTTGACGAAGGCCGCAAACTGCTCCTGCTCAGCGACTGGAGGAACTACAAAGTGCAATTCGTTGAGTATCCCCAATGTCAAATATCGCGTGTTTGTGCCTTTTGACTGGCTTTGTAGGTATTGTAGCTTATCCTCCAATTGCCTTTTAAACAGTATGTAGCTCCATTTTTCGTTCATCAAGCGCAACACATAAGTGCGCTGATACGCGTTGAACTTACCTTTATAATGTTTGACATCATAAATCCCAGCAGCATTGTTACCCGCAAGCAAAAGTGCCTCGCAGTCAAACGCGTAAGAATCAATCTTATAGCTTTCTTTTGCACAAGTAAAAAATGGGTATCGGCCGTTTTCTACCATGGCATTAGCGTCCAGCTTTCCTGTAGTTGTTAGGAACACCGCATTCCACGGAAGAACTGGCAGACATCGGGGATTTAGTTCCGGGTCACCAAACATTTCGACAAATCGGGCTTTGATAAGCTCGTCCAGCTTTGCAAGCTGCTCTTTCCGTAAGGCAATCAATTCATTGGCCTTATCTAAAATATCCGCAACTAGTTGCTGCACTTCCATTGAAGAAATAGGGAAGGTCAATTCTTTCAAAGCCGCCACATTAAAGCTAGCTTGATTGACAGATTTTTTTGTAATCCTAGGAATCTGGTGCAAAAAAGCCTCCGAAGAAAGATAGTAGAACGCATAACGGCTATCAACCAAATTTTTATTAGGTCGCAAACACAGCAAATTCATGCCATGAATAATCGTTTCCCCCTCATACTTTTCATAACGGGCGACTTTTCCTAAGTGTGTTTCACTGTTGATGTGGGACATCAAAATATCACCATCTTGCAGAACATAATCAGAATACTTTGTGATATCTGTTATGCCGGCATAACCCATTTTGTCTCGATCAACAGTTCGATTAGAAATTGTTTCTATACGGGTAATCGGATATCCTGAATCATCCAGTCCCTGCTTGATATTTGCACCGTTGCGAATTAAAGAAAATGCATCTGCGATTTTGTCCATTACAACATCCCCTCCAGTTCGGCGAGACTTTCAGTGATCTGCATTTCCAATTCATGCAACTCCGCCAAAATCTCGCTGGTAGGCGGATACTCCACGGGCTTATACTCGGTTTTCTTGTACTTGTTGATGGACAGGTCATAGCCATTTTCTACGATCTCCGCCTTGGGCACGAAGAAGGATTTTTCCGTGCGCTGGCGGTCTTTTTCGGCATCCAGATTGCGGAACCGTGCAATGATATCAGGGATATCGTTGTCTGCCACCGGGCTGCGCTTATCGTCCAGCGAAAAGCCGTCGGCGGTCATATCATAGAACCACACATTGTCTGTACCACCGTGGCCGGTCTTGGTGAAGATCAGCACCGCGGTAGACACCCCTGCATAGGGCTTGAATACGCCGCTGGGCATGGAGATCACGGTCTCCAGCCGGTTGCCGTCCACCAGCTCTTTGCGGATGGCTTTGTGTGCGGTGGAAGAGCCGAACAGCACGCCGTCCGGGACGATGCAGGCGCAGCGTCCGCCGATGCGCAGCATCCGCAGGAACAGAGCCAAAAACAGCAGCTCGGTTTTCTTGGTCTTGCAGACTTTCAGCAGATCTGCCGAAACGGTGTCGGCATCCAGGCTGCCCTTGAACGGTGGATTGGCCAAAATCAGAGAATACTTCTCTTTGTCTGGATTCTGGTCGCTAAGGCTGTCCCGGTACTCGATAAAGGGGTTGTCAATGCCGTGGGTCATCATGTTCATCGCGCCGATGCGGAGCATGGTTCTGTCCATGTCGTAGCCGAAAAACATGTGGTTCATATAGTGATCCTTCTTCTGGCGGTTGAAGAAGATTTCTTCTTTGCGGTGCTCCTTCAGGTATTCGCCTGCCGAGACCAAGAAACCCGAAGTACCGCAGGCCGGGTCGCAGATCACATCGTCCGCTTTTGGGTCCATCAGCTCCACCATCATGCGGATAATGTGGCGTGGGGTACGGAACTGACCGTTACGGCCGGACTGGCTGATTTTGCTGAGCAGATATTCATAGGTATCGCCCCGTACATCCACCGCCTGAGATTCGTTCATCAGGCGGTAAATCTCGTCCAGCGCGTCCACCACCTTGGAAAGCAGAAGCGGCGTGGGCAGCTTGAAAATGGCATCGTCCATGTACTTGGAATAGGCGCTGTTCTTATCCCCGTGGAGGTTCTTGATGAACGGAAACACCCACTCCTGCATCACGCTGTACATCTTTCCGGCGGGGAAATCGTGGAATACACTCCACTTAAGCTGCTGGCCGTCGATGGTACGGTCACCGACCTGCACCTCATCCGCAAAAATGCTCTGATACGGCAGCCCCAGCATGGCAGCTTCCTTGGTTCGGAGATTGTCGGTGTCATCCAGATCATGGATGAACATCAGATAGGTGATCTGCTCAATAACATCCAGCGGATTCACCAGTCCGCCCGCTGCAAAAACATCCCAAAGGCCGTCGATTTTATTTTTCAGTTCGCCTGTAATCATTTATTCTCTCTCCCTGTTCCAAGTGTAAGAAGTGTACCGTCCGCCGCCGATTTTCAAGATTTCTCCAGACTTTATCAAATCCGCCAGTGCGCGCTGGACGGTGATCTGGCTGATATCCGGGCATTTGGCCATGATTTCACTCTTGGTGATCTTGCCGAGGTGGTTCTTGATGATCTCCCGCACACGGTCGGGCTTGGACAGGCCCTTGGTGGTCAGCAGCTCGATCCGGCTCGCGAAATCCCGGTACGCCGCCACCAGAACACCCAGCATATAGGTGACAAAGGGGGCATAGTCGTTGGTTCCCTCATGCCAGTTGTATGAACTCTGCTGCAAAGCTTCGTAATATGTTTCCTTGGTGTCGGAAATCAATTTCTCAATGCTGATATACTTGCCCACGATATAGCCGGAGCGGTACAGGAGCAACAGCGTCAGGAGCCTGCTCATGCGGCCATTCCCGTCATTGAAGGGGTGGATGCAGAGAAAATCCAGAATGAAGATGGGAATCAGCAGCAACGGGTCGAGTTCAGCATCCTGCATAGCCGCTTCAAACGCGCTGCACAGTGCGGTGATGGCCTCCGGCGTTTCCCACGCAGGAACAGGCTCAAACCGGACAATCTGCTGACCGTCCGGCAGTTCTTCGGCAATCACGTTATCCGAATTTTTGAAGCAGCCGCCGATGGACTTCCCGCTGTATTTGTACAGATCCCGGTGAAGCTGCAAAATGATAGATGGCTTTGGAGGAATGAAATCGTGGCTTTCATGGATCGTTGCAAGCACATCGCGGTATCCAGCAATCTCTTTTTCACTGCGAGTTTTTGGCATTGTTTTATCACGCACGATTTTCTTCAGTCTGTCATCCGTGGTGATAATTCCCTCGATGCGGTTAGATGCCTCTGTGCTCTGAATTTTCGCAACTTCCAGAAGTTCAGACAACGCATCCGCTTTAGCCTCGATAAAGAGATTTTGCTGCCCCTTGTATTCGTGAATCTGCGTCAGGTAGGCCACGATCTCTGGCGTCAGCAATTTGTTGTATTCTGTTTTGAAGTCGAACGCTCTCATGCACTGCCCTCATTTGAATTTCAATTTCATCAAATCTTATCGAATGATGTAATTATAGTATATCCTTGAATTACATCGCTGTCAATATCAATTTTCTCATTTTTGCATTAATGATAAAATTGGAATTTGGCTGTCGTCTGCTACGCATCATGTCCCCTCGCAGGCGCTGACAATCGAAAGCTGTATCGTAACGATTTCAGATTGTCAGCAAAAAAGGAAGTCCGCCACTCATCGGTACGGACTTTCTTTTGCATTTTCTGAGCAGGTGTTCCAAACTGCGTTTTTACAGTTTGGGTACCCGTCTGCGAAGAAAATATGGGGAGTTCAGAGGGGATCACCCCCCTTTGGCGCTGGGTTTCCAATAGGGGCGCGAGCATCCCTGTTGGCACACGATTTTCCGCAGGAAAGTCTAGTGTGTTATACCTTTGCTTCCGGCTGACACTGGAAAGGGGCTGGCTTCGCCATCTGCTGTACGGACAGATATCGGTTGGCAGACGCTTTTCAGCGGCAGGAGGACAGGCGGATTTTGTGACACCAAGGTGCCACAAATGCAGGATTTTTGAAACGCAAAATCCGACTGGCCGGAGAAGGAAGCAGAGGTATATATAAGCTCTCGTCCCGCCGCAGCGACGTTCCCTGTTTCAGCGTTTCTTCCGTTTTCCCTTGCCATGGGTCATGGTCGTTTTCCCGCGCTGGCTGATGGGGCTTTTTAGGTACTTGGACAGTTTGAGTATTTCAATCAGTGAGACGAACTGCTCTTTCGAGAGTTTGTCATAATCAATGCCGAACGTAGCAAGGAATGACCGAATTTGCCTTTCCTCGGAACTGCCCTCAAAGTTCATTGCATCCTGTAATTAGTTCTGTGTATTTTCTGCAAAGGAGACTTCATCCGCGGTCATGGTGTCGGGGCGGTGTTCACTCCGAATGTCACGGAGAATACCTTTCAGATCATCCGCAATCAGGCTTCCGAAATATTCATCTTCCCGAATCTGCGCCACTTCTAACGTCCGCAGGTGCAGGTCATTTTCCTCACCGCCGTTTTTCATCAGTGCTATCTGCCGGACGGCTTCCAGCACGGCATTCATATCGTTGGCCCGCATATCCGCGATCAGGTCAACGTAAATCTCAGCATCCAGCATGAAGCGCTGGAAATCCTTGTGGCAGATCAGCTCCGACAGCAGCCGGCGGTTGAACTTGCCCGTTTTCAATACATCAATCGAAGCATCACTCAAATGTAGCTCATGCAGAGCTGTGTTCAATGTCACTTAGTTAGCAAGTAAGGAACCTCACAAAGACAGCACACGGCAAAGCCAGAGCAAGCTGTGTGCTGTTTTTTGCGACATCAGGGCATGACAACAAAGCGGATCGGAAAATCCGCTTTAAAAAGAATATTCAAAACTCAAAACTTCTGGAACCGGTTGCAGAACTCGGTGTCATAAGCTATAATACCGGTATCAGAAGTTATGGTCAAAAGGTATGGTGTCAAAACAGCGGAAAATGAGGTGCAGCACATGAAATTCGGCTACATACGGGTATCGACCCGAAAGCAGGCGCGGGACGGAAACAGTCTGGAGGCGCAGCGCGAGGCGCTTACCGCCGCCGGCGCGGAAAAAATCTACACGGACACGTTCACCGGCACAAGGATGGAGCGGCCGGAGTGGGATAAGCTGCGCGCGCAGCTGCGGCGCGGCGATGTGCTCATCGTCACCAGGCTCGACCGCCTCGCGCGCTCGGTGTCGCAGGCGTCCGGACTCATCACCGAGATGATCGACGAGGGCATCACCATCAACGTATTGAACCTCGGCGTCCTGTCGAACGACTCGGTGAACACGCTTCTTCGCAATGTGCTGCTGTCGTTCGCGCAGTTCGAGCGCGACATGATCGTGCAGCGCACGCAGGAGGGCAAGGCGGTCGCGCGTGCGACCGACCCGGATTTCCGTGAAGGCCGTCCGCCAAAATTCGACACTGAGCAGCTCGACCATGCAATGGCTCTGCTTGAAGACCATTCCTACGCGCAGGTTGTTAAGCTGACCGGCATCAGCAAGTCCACGCTTATCCGGGAGAGAAAGCGGAGGCAGACGTGACGCCGCGCGACGCTATATACAATAAGGTATCCGTGCGGAGCGACGCAGACAAAACAACCGAGCGGCTGAAAATGCAGTCGCTCGGTTGTTTTGCGTATGATTCAGAGGTTTCCGCCGTCTTGATTAGAAAGAAGCGCCAGGATCACTGCAATTGACAAAACGGTTTCTTTCCTGAAAAAAGCATATAATTTTTGTAACATAATATTTCCTTTCCGGTCCTCTTGGCTATCGTATGCGGCAGAAAAAAGAATCTAAACTGGAACTGGCAGCCTCCATGATCCGGCAGGTTATGCCTGAATTTCACAGCAAAGATCATGTCGTCATCCTTTGTGACAGCTGGTATACAAAACAGAACCTGGTATCCATCGTTGATGAATATCCGAATCTGGATCTGATTGGCAATGCAAGGATTGATTCTGTCATGTATGATCCTGCACCTGCACAGACCGGTCGTCGGGGACGTCCTGCCAAACATGGCAAACGCCTTTCTGTTGAGACAGATTTTACGTTTTCCAATGAAAAGATTGGTGATTATTATATGGGTGTACGCTGTGTACTTACAAATCTTTTCGGAGCCAGAGAATTCCTCGCGTATGTCACATCAGCCGTAAAAGATGGCGGTGTGAAACGCTTGTTTTTCAGTACGGTTTCACCTGAACATCTGGAGATTTTCTGTGTATGGCATGAAAAAGATCCATTAAATCAGACTGGCAGTGATTGGATGCAGTATATACCATTATTTTTATATTTATTCCGATGGAATATTGAAGTGAGTTATTATGAGCAGAAAACATTCTGGTCTTTATGCAGTTATATGGTACGAAGCTGCAAAGGAATCGAAAT
>OGKZ01002076.1_pt1 | contig 11448 bp, 10 predicted proteins | sample 1572571 | NCBI WGS metagenome assembly OGKZ01 (sample SAMEA2581906, study PRJEB24529) | metagenome | biome: Human gut stool | place: China | collected 2011 | reverse complement strand
AGCGCAGCTGCCTGCCGGACGGCCCCAAGGTGGGCAGCGTGACCCTTTCGCCCCGCGGCGACTGGCGCATGCCCAGCGATGCCTGTGCCGCCCTCTGGCTCGCCGAACTGGAACAGCTTTCGATCAAGGACTGACACATGAAACACAAAAAACTGCTGACCAATCTTCTGTTTGCCGCCGTCGTTCTGGCCATTGCCGCCGTTCTGCTGCTGGTGCGCAGTGCACACAGCAGCGGTTCCAAGCTGCGGGCCGAACTGATCTACGGCGACAACAACACCACCATGAACCTTCCGCTGGACAAGAACGATACCTACGACGTGGACACCGGGTACTACACGGTGCACATCGAGATCAAGGACGGTGCTGCCCGCTTTGTGGACTCCCCCTGCCCGGACCACATCTGTGAGAGTTTCGGCTGGCTGTCCAACGAAGACCAGACCGCCACCTGCCTGCCCGCCCGCGCGGTGCTGACCATCGTGCCGGCCGACTGAGCCTTGCGCTCAAAAGGAGATTTCCTATGAAGGATGATTCCAACCGTTCCCTGCGGCGTGTGAACCGCAAGAGCCGCAGTGCGGCAGACCGCACCGTGGAAGTGGACAGCTCCGCTTTTTTTGCGGAGGACCCGTCCCCCACGCCGCCGCCCCGGAAAAAGCCCGGTTCTTCTGCCCCGCGCCGCAGCGGTGCCCCGGCACAGGCTGCCGCCGCCCGGCCCTCCGCTTTCGGCAGGATCCTGCTGCCGGTGCAGGGCATTCTCAGTGCAGCCTCGCTGGTACAGCTGTGGCGCACCCAGATGCTGCCCGTGCTGTATCTGGTCATTCTGGCCGCCCTGCTGTTCCTGCTCTGGCTGCTGGTCAAGCGCTGTCAGGAGTACAATGTGCCCGGCAAGGTGTCCCGTGTGTTCTCGGTGTTCCTGTGCGCCTGCATGGCGCTGGGCTGTGTCTGGGCCCAGCAGGGTCTGACCGCGCTGGACAACATGACCAACGGTCTGCTCACCGGTGCCGAGGCCAACAAGATCACCAAGGAGCCTTTCGTCATCTACCTCAGCGGCGTGGACACCCGTGGTGAATTGACCGAAAAAGCCCGCAGCGACGTGAACATTCTGGCTGTGGTGAACCCCCAGACCAAGCAGGTGGCGCTGATCAACACGCCCCGCGACTACTATGTGGATCTGGCCGGCACCAGCAGCAAGGACAAGCTGACCCACGCCGGTCTGTACGGCGTGGAGACCAGCATGGCCACCTTGGGCAACCTCTATGGCATCAACGTGGATCACTACATCCGCATCAACTTTGCGGGCTTCATCAATATCGTGGACGCCCTGGGCGGCGTGGACGTGTATTCCGACCAGGCCTTCACCTCAGTGGGCAGCCCCGGCTACTACGACCCCACCACCTTTGCCGAAGGCTGGAACCATCTGGACGGTAAGTCCGCCCTGGCCTTTGCCCGGGAGCGCCACGCCTTTGCCTCCGGCGATATCCAGCGCGGCATCAACCAGATGAAGGTCATCGACGCCATGCTGAACAAAATCAAGTCCCCTGCCCTGCTCATGGGCTTTTCCAAGATCATGGACGCCGCTTCGGACTGCTTTGTCACCGATTTTTCGCAGGATCAGATCAGTGCGCTGGTGCGCATGCAGCTGAGCGATTTTGCCAACTGGGACATCCAGAGCTACACCGTTACCGGCTCGTCCGGCACCAGCACCCAGTGCTATTCCGCCAAGGGCCAGAAGCTCTACGTCATGAAGCCGGATGAAGCCTCCGTCAGCAAGGCCAAAGAGATGATTGCGGTCGTGCTGGGCGGTGAGGGCACTGTGAGCGACACCACCCAGACCCCGGAAAAGACCGACATCTTTACCCCCACCACCGACCCGAACGCCGCTGCTTCCATTCCGGAAGAACCGGCGGAAAGCGTCATCGTGGAGGAGCCCGCCGAGAGCGTGCCGGAAGAGACCCCGGCCGAAACGCCTGCTGAGCAGCCTGCAGAACAGCCTGCCGACACCCAGCCCCAGGAGCCGGAGACTCCGGCCGACAGCGGCACCAGTGACGGCAGCACCGAAGCTCCGTCCATCTCCCTGCCCACACAGGAAGAGGTGGAACAGGCTGCATCCTCGCTGTACAACGCAGCGTCCACCATTCTGGATGCCATCTACAATGCAGCGTCCCAGAACGACGCCGCCTGATTTCCCACAACCGCAACGAGGCCCCGGAGGGCAGAACCTCCGGGGCCTCGTTTTTTTCGTTGTCAGGATCTTATGCCTTGATCTCGTTCCACACGCTGTGGCCGTCCAGGCTGGAGGCATCCACGCCCAGATACTCGCAGATGGTCTGGGCAATGGTGCCGAAGCAGAGCTTCGTGCCCAGGTCCACACCGGGCTTCACGCCCTTGCCGCAGACCAGATACGGCACATACTCGCGGGTATGGTCGGTGGTCTTGGTGTAGGAGGGATCACAGCCGTGGTCGGCGGTGATCATGAGCAGGTCGCCCTCCCGCATCCCCGGCAGGAAATCGGCCAGAAAACGGTCGAACTCCGTAGCGGCGGCAGCGTAGCCTGCCACATCGCGGCGGTGGCCGTAGAGCATATCAAAGTCTACCAGATTCACGAAGGCAAGGCCTTCAAAATCCCGGGTCTGCAGAGCCTTGGTAAAGGCGATGCCGTTGGTGTTACCGGTGGTCTTGATCTTTTCGGTCACGCCCTCGCCGTCAAAGATATCGTAGATCTTGCCCACGGCGATCACGTCCTTACCGGCATCCTTCAGCAGATCCAGCATGGTGGCGCGGGGCGGCTTCAGGCTCAGGTCGTGGCGGTTGGTGGTGCGGTAGAAGGTATCGGCGGTGCAGCCCAGGAAGGGGCGGGCAATGACGCGGCCCACGCCATACTCGCCCTTGAGCATCTCGCGGGCGATCTCGCAGTAACGGTACAGCTCGTGCACCGGCACCAGCTCTTCGTTGGCGGCCACCTGGAACACGCTGTCGGCACTGGTGTAGACGATGAGGGCGTTTTCCTTCATGGCCTGCTCGCCGTAGTCCTTCAGCACCTGGGTGCCGGAATAGGGCTTATTGCAGAGCACCTTGTGGCCGGTTTTTTCCTCAAACTCGTGGATGAGCTCTGCGGGGAAGCCCTCCGGGAAGGTGGGCAGCGGCTTCGGGCTCACCACACCGGCGATCTCCCAGTGGCCGATGGTGGTGTCCTTGCCCATGCTCTGCTCCTGCAGGCGGGCAAAGGAACCGGTGGGAGCGGCGGTCTTTTCCCCGGCGGTCACGCCGTCGATGTTGAACAAGCCCAGCTTTTGCAGGTTGGGGCAGTTGAAGTTGGGATGCTTTGCAATGGCTCCCAGCGTGTTGGTGCCCTCGTCGCCAAAAGCGGCAGCATCCGGCTCGGCGCCGATGCCAAAGCTGTCGAGCACGATCAGAAAGACACGTTTTTCCATCTTGGTTTTCTCCATTTCTTCCGGGTCAGCCCGGATAAGTGACACTTTTACCTGCCACCATTATAAGCAAAAACAAGCCCGTTTGCAAGGGCTGTCTTTCCATGCTGCACAGCTGTCCTGACGGGCAGGATTTTAGCCATTTCTTTAACGATCTCTCTGTGCAAAATCCGCAAAATTACCGCGTCCCTGCGTCAAGCATCTGTTCAAACCTCCCGGTATGCAAAAAAGTTGTATTCATCCTGAAATTTCACTTGCTCTCTTGTCAGAAAGCGATTATAATAGTAGTTGGTAAAGTTTTGGATTTTCACTTTACCGTACATTCCAACCCACAGCACGGGGAGTTTTCCCTGTTGGTCGTGTGCGCGGGCCGTTCTGCATGACAGCAGACAGCCTGCTGCAAAATAAATGAGAGAGTGAGAACGTAGACGGAGGTATTTTGAATGAGAAAAACGAAAATTATCTGCACCCTGGGCCCTTCCACCGACAAGGACGGCGTCCTGCGTGAACTGATCGCCAACGGCATGAATGTTGCCCGCTTCAACTTCTCCCATGGCTCCCACGAGGAGCACAAGGGCCGTCTGGACCTGCTCAAGTCCCTGCGCGAGGAGCTGGGCAAGCCCGTGGCTGCTCTGCTGGACACCAAAGGCCCTGAGATCCGCCTGAAGGACTTCAAGAACGGCACCGAGATGCTGGAAGCCGGCCAGACCTTCACCCTGACCACCCGCGATGTGGAGGGCACCAAGGAGATCTGCTCCATCACCTACAAGGATCTGCCTCAGGACGTGGCCCCCGGCGGCACCATCATGCTGGATGACGGCCTGATCAAACTGCAGATCCAGACCGTGAACGATACCGACATCGTCTGCACTGTGCTGAACAACGGCAAGATCAAGAACAAGAAGGGCGTCAACGTGCCCGGTGTGCATCTGTCCATGCCGTATATGAGCCAGCGCGATAAGGACGATATCATCTTCGGCATCGAGCAGGGCTTTGATTTCATCGCTGCTTCCTTTGTGCGCACCGCACAGGATGTGTACGAGATCCGCAACCTGCTGAACGAGTACGACTCCAACATCCGCATCATCGCTAAGATCGAGAACCGTGAGGGTGTGAACAACATCGACAGCATCCTGGCTGCCGCCGACGCCGTCATGGTGGCCCGCGGCGACCTGGGCGTCGAGATCGACTTTACCGAGCTGCCCGGCATCCAGAAGACCATCATCGACCGCTCCTTCTCCTTCGGCAAGCCCATCGTCACCGCTACCCAGATGCTGGACAGCATGATGGTGAACCCCCGCCCCACCCGTGCTGAGATCTCGGACGTGGCAAACGCCATCTACGACGGCACCTCTGCTATTATGCTGTCCGGTGAGACCGCTGCCGGTGCTTACCCCGTGGAGGCACTGAAGACCATGTCCGCCATCGCCGAGCGCACCGAGCAGGAGGGTCACTACCTGCGCGGCCGTCTGATGGAGCCCAACACCGGCAAGATCAGCGTTTCCGACGCTACCGCTCACGCCGCCTGCCTGACCGCCAAGGACGTGAACGCCGCTGCCATCGTCACCGTGTCCGAGTCCGGCACCACTGCCCGCCTGCTGAGCAAGTACCGCCCGCAGCAGCCCATCATCGCCTGCGTCATGAAGGAGCAGGTGCAGCGTCAGCTGTCCTTGAGCTGGGGCATCACCTCCCTGATGATGCCTCTGGCGCACAGCACCGACGAGCTGATCGAAATGTCCACCGCCCTGGCCAAGGAAAACGGCTTCCTGCACAACGGTGAGCTGGCCGTGGTGACCGCCGGTGTGCCCGTGGGCATTTCCGGCACCACCAACATGATCAAGATCCACATGGTGGGCAACTGCCTGGCCACCGGTGTGGGCGTCGGCCCGGAGAACGCCGAGGTGTCCAACGCCACCGGCAAGGCCTGCGTGTGCCGCACCCTGGACGAGGTGCGTGCCAAGTTCAAGCCCGGCATGGTGCTGGTGGTGCCCTCCACCAGCAACGAGATGCTGAACTATGTGCGCGACGCCGCCGCTCTGGTGGTGGAGGAGCCCGGCCTGAACAGCCATGCCGCCATTGCCGGCAAGGCTCTGCTCAAGCCCACCGTCGTGGGTGCCGTGGGTGCCACCTCTCACATCCGTGACGGCCTGATGATCGCTGTGGACTGCGCACACGGCAGCGTGCAGAGCCTGCAGGCCTGAGAAAGAGGGCGACACAATGGAACGCATTGCGAGCTTCTGTGTTGACCATACCAAGCTGGACCGGGGCATGTACCTGAGCCGTCAGGACGGCGACGTGCTCACTTGGGACATCCGCATGAAGAAGCCCAACCAGGGCGATTACTTGTCCACGGCCGCTGCCCACACGCTGGAGCACCTGTTTGCCACCTACGCACGCAATAGTGCCTTCCAGGATGGTGTGATCTATGTGGGCCCCATGGGCTGCCGCACCGGCTTTTACCTGCTGACCCGCGGCTTGACCCCTGCGCAGGCTTTGGAGCTGACCGTGGAGTCCTTCCGCTTTATGGCCGCCTTTGAGGGTGCCGTGCCCGGTGCCAGCGAAGTGGAGTGCGGCAACTACCGCGACATGGATCTGCCTGCCGCCAAGGCCGAGGCTGCTGCCATGCTGCCGGTTCTGGAAGCCCTGACCGCTGACCGTCTGCACTACTGAGCCTCTGTGCCGGAACTCTAGACAAACAACAAAACCCGGAACTTCCTATCGAACAGGAAGTTCCGGGTTTTTGGTTTTGTTCGGTTTATTCGTCCGGGTCGCCGCGCTCGGGCATGGTGCGCAGCTCCCGCACCAGCATGGCGCGCAGCTGGTACTGATGCTGCTCGGCCGCAAGGTCGGCTCCGGCATGCAGCTCCACCTCCGGTGCCCGCCCATCGTCCGTGTACAGCGGCACCGTGACCACGGCCTGGGTGCCCTTTTCCGGGGCACACTCCACGCTCAGCCCCCAGCCCATGCGGCGGCAGCACTCGCGGCAAAGCAGCAGCCCCAGCTGAGCCCCGCCCAGAAAGCTGCGCCGGTTTTCCAGCCAGGCTTCCTGGCTGCCCTCCGGCAGACCGCAGCCATTGTCCCGCACAGTCAGCTGCCACATGGTCTCGCTGCGGCGCAGCAGGATCCTCACCGTGCCGCCCTCGCGGCAGGCACGCAGCGCGTTGGACAGCAGATGCAGACACAGCAGCTCCACATCATCCCGGTCAGCCAGCACACGGCAGGTCGTCCAGCCGCCGTAGTCCAGCTCCAGGGTGACTCCCAGCTGCGCACGCACCATGTCGGCCTGGGCCGCCACCTGCTGCAGCAGCTCGCATAGATCCAGCGGGTAAAGCTTAGGCGGCTGCCCGGCACGCAGAAATTCCAGCGCAGACAGCAGTTCGTTGATGGTCCGTTCCAGCTTGGCCGTGGCCGCGCTGATGTCGCTGACTGCCTGCAGGGACTGGGCGTCTGCCCCCACGCGGGCCAGATGCTGCTCCAGATACTCGCAGTTGCGCCCGATCAGCCCCAGCGAATGGAAGCAGGCATCCTCCACCGCCTGCTGCGGGATGGCCTGCGCCGTCAGCTCCTGCGCTGTATTCTGCTGTGCCTGCTCCATTGCTACCGCCTCCAAGACTGTGTGCGTTATTCCCTGCTCTTCTGCTGGATGAGATACCGTTTGATTGCATAGATCAGCTTGCCCGTAGTGGGCTTTTCCGCTTCAAAGCCGCTTTCAGCCTTGAACTGCATCCAGCCCTCGGCCGGTTTTGCTTCCAGCTGGTCGATCATGCGCCGGATGCCGCTGTCCACGGCCGAGACCGAAACACCGTACTGCTCACTGACCGCCTGCAGGATCTCCTTGCGGATGGCCAGCTTCTGCGAGGTGCCGTAGACCACGCCCACCGCACTGGTCAGATAGCTGCAATTGATGTCCGGGATGCGGATGCCCCAGCTGTGGTACAGCTGCTGGCACTGCTGCTCGGTGCGCTGCCACTGCTGGCCCGGCATCCGGTACAGCTCCCGCAGCAGGTTCTTGAGCTCCATGCGCTCCACGCAGCAACAGCTGCCGGAGTCCTCCATGCGCAGTGCCGAGCTGTTCTTGCGCCGGCCCTCGTCGAACAGCATCAGCAGCGGCTTATGCTCCAGCTTGCGCAGTTCCATCATGAACTCGATGCTGCTCATATCCTCCATCTGGCTGCACAGCACCACGATGTCAAAATTGTGGCCCTGCTGCAGCTCCTACAGCAGTTTGTGTCCGTTCAGAAAGCAGGTACAGGCCAGCACTGGGTTCTGTTCTTCCAGATAGTTTTTCTGTACCCGAAGCTCCTTGCGGTCATAGCTTGCAAGGGCGACCTGCAGCACATCTGCCGTCCGCTCATTGTCCACGCCACGCGCCGCCTTCCTGTTCGGTCTGCTGTGCCGCATCCAGCTCTGCCACCACGTCCTGCCAGATCTCCGGCTGAACGCCATTCTCACACAGATATTGCAAAACACGGTAGCCAAACTCCGGTGCAACGGCCATATACTTGCTGTCCATGCGCTGGCTGCTGCCAGTACGGCAAAGCGTCAGGCGACAGCCGGTTTCGCCGTCCGGGTCAAGGGAGTAAACCAGCGTATATGCCTGCTGCAACCCGGCGATGGCAGAAAACTGCCGGACCATGGGTGAAAATGTACGTTCCATAGAAATTCCTCCTTGCTACAAGGCATTGCGACGTTTTTAGTGCATTTCCTTGTTTTTCCTTTTTTATTGTATGGAGCAGGAAGGAACCATTCAACCCTGAAAAAGTGTCTAAAAGTGTCAGGCTGTTTTTCTGTTCGATTTTGCGTCGTGCTGTTTTGCTTTCCGACGTTTTTACAAATCATGCTGCCTGTGCCGCACCGTATTTTCATCGTTCCGGATGGTTTGCACGGCTTTTTTCAGCACCCTTACAATAACACGAACGCCGCAGGATTGCAACCCCTGCCGCCGGGTTGGGAATTTTTTCCTCTCTGACCCGGCCAGAACAGAGAATTTCTGCTTCCGCTTCCGGAAACACTTTCTTTTCCATACACAGTTTTTTCATATAGATTTGCTAAAATCATATCGATTCTTCTGTGCAGTCTGCGCGCCTTTTGGCCCGCAGCGGCACAGCTGTCCGTTCCTCACCTCTCCGGCCCCGGCCGGAACCTTTTCCCCAGAAAGGCACACACATGCTACAAATCAAACAGATCTGCAAACAGTACAAGACCGGCGATCTCGTGCAGAATGCGCTGAACAATGTCAGCCTGAACCTGCGTGATAACGAATTCGTCGCCATCCTCGGCCCCAGCGGCTCCGGCAAAACCACCCTGCTGAACATTATCGGCGGTCTGGACCGGTATGACAGCGGCGATTTGATCATCAACGGCATCTCCACCAAAAAGTACACCGACCGCGACTGGGACTCCTACCGCAACCACACCATCGGCTTTGTGTTCCAGAGCTACAACCTCATCCCCCACCAGACCGTGCTGGCCAACGTGGAGCTGGCCCTTACCATCTCCGGCATTTCCGGGGCCGAGCGCCGCCGCCGCGCCACCGAGGCACTGGAGGAAGTGGGTCTGGGCAACCAGCTGCACAAGCATCCCAGCGAGATGTCCGGCGGCCAGATGCAGCGTGTGGCCATTGCCCGTGCACTGGTGAATAACCCCGACATCCTGCTGGCCGACGAGCCCACCGGTGCACTGGACAGTGAAACCAGCATCCAGGTCATGGAGCTGCTCAAGGAGGTGGCCCGGGACCGTCTGGTGGTCATGGTCACCCATAACCCGGAGCTGGCCGAGCGCTACGCCACCCGCATCGTGACCCTGAAGGACGGCGTCATCCGCTCCGACACCATGCCCTACGAGCCGGACACCCAGACCCTTGCGGCCCCCGTGCACAAGAACATGGGCCGCTCGTCCATGTCGGTGCTCACCTCGCTGACCCTCAGCTTCAACAACCTGCGCACCAAAAAAGCACGCACCCTGCTCACTGCCTTTGCCGGTTCCATCGGCATCATCGGCATTGCGCTGATCATCTCCCTGTCCACCGGTGTCAACAACTACATTGACGACATGGAGCGCTCCACCCTGTCGGAGTACCCGCTGCAGATCATGAGCAGCGGCATGGACTTTACTTCCATGCTCTCTTCCCGCGTTCCGTCGGACAGCTCCCAGAGCACCACTCAGGAAGAAGACATGGTGCCGGTGCGCCAGCTGCTCTCGCAGATGGTGTCGGGCATCACCACCAACGACCTCAAGTCCCTCAAGCAGTATCTGGAGACCACCGACACCACCGTTGCCGACAATGCCACCGCCGTGGAGTATGCCTATAATGTGTCGCCCCAGATCTACCGGCAGGACCCCGACGGCAGCATTCGGCAGGTGAACCCGGATTCCTCCCTGTCCTCGCTGGGCATCAGCTCCGAGACCTCTTCCAACAACATCATGTCCTCCATGATGAACACCAGTGTGTTCTCGGAACTGCCCCAGACCCCGGAGCTGTATGCATCCCAGTACGACGTCAAGGCCGGCCGCTGGCCGGAAGCCTACAACGAATGCGTGCTGGTGCTGGACGCCACCGGCAGCGTGACCGACTACGCCCTGTACGCGCTGGGCATGCGGGACAACGCCGAGCTGGACAAGATGATCCAGCAGTTTGCCCAGAACCAGAACGTAGACGTGCCGGATGACTTCAAGACCTATTCCTATTCCGATTTTCTAGGCAAGCAGTTCAAGCTCATCAACAGCTCCGACCGCTATGTCTACGACGAGACCTACAGCTTGTGGCGCGATAAATCGGATGACACCGACTATATGAAGCAGGTGGTGGCCAACGGCACCGACCTGACCATCGTGGGCGTGGTGCAGCCCGCCGAGGATTCTTCTGCTGCCATGCTGTCCTCCGGCATCGGCTACACCCACGACCTCACCCTGCACGTCATCGAGCAGGCCAAATCCAGCGCCATCGTGCAGCAGCAGATGGCCGACCCCCAGATCAATGTGTTCACCGGCGAGGAGTTCGGTGCCGACAACAGCACTTCCTTCGATATGTCCTCCATGTTCTCGGTGGACACCGATACGCTGAAGAACGCCTTCCAGTTTGACACCAGCGCCCTGAAGTTTGACCTGAGCGGCGCCTTTGATCTGAGCGCCGGTTCCTTCGACCTCTCTTCCCTGCTGGACCCGGACAGCTTCTCACTGGACCTGGGCGACCTGCCGCAGCCGGACATGGATATGAGCAGCGTGTTTGAGAACATGGATCTGTCCATCTCCCCGGAGGCCCTGCAGAATATGATGCAGAAGATCCTGAACGGCTACAAGGACTATGTGGTGGGCAACGGCATCCTGAATCTGGACAAGATCAGCTTCTCCGCCTATATGCAGACCGAGCAGTTCCAGCAGCTGCTGGCCAGCTCCATAAGTGAACTGCTGGCCGACGCCAACCTGCAGGAGCAGTTCTCCGCCGCCATGCAGACCGTGATGGAGAGCTACTCTGCCCAGATCAGCCAGGCCCTGCAGAGCCAGCTGAGCACCGCCATGAATACGGCCATGCAGCAGATGGGCACCCGGATCAGCCAGCAGATGGAAAGCGCCATCCAGAAGAACATTGCCCAGCTGGGCAGCCAGATGGAAAATGCCCTGAAGATCGACGCCAGCGCCTTCCAGAATGCCATCCACATGAACATGACGCAGGAAGAGCTGGCTGAACTGATGAAGTCCTCCATGCTGTCCTCCACCTCCACCTACGACGGCAACCTGCAGAGCCTGGGCTACGCCGACCTCGATGACCCCAGCACCATTTCCATCTACCCGAAGGACTTTGACTGCAAGGCCCTGATTGTGGATGCTCTGGACGCCTACAATGCCTCCGCCGAGGCAAATGGCGAGGATGACAAGGTGGTGCGCTACACCGATGTGGTGGGCACCCTGATGACCTCGGTGACCAAGATCATCAACATGATCAGCAACATGCTGGTGGCCTTTGTGTCCATCTCGCTGGTGGTGTCCTCCATCATGATCGGCGTCATCACCTATATCAGCGTGC
>OGKZ01002075.1_pt1 | contig 11454 bp, 6 predicted proteins | sample 1572571 | NCBI WGS metagenome assembly OGKZ01 (sample SAMEA2581906, study PRJEB24529) | metagenome | biome: Human gut stool | place: China | collected 2011 | reverse complement strand
CCCAGGGCCGCCGCTTCCGGGAGGAACTGGAATCATGAATATTTTGCAGATGTTTTCTTACCCCTTTATGCAAAGGGCTTTGATCGCCGGTGTGCTGGTGAGCCTGTGCGCCGCCCTGTTAGGCGTTCCGCTGGTTCTGAAACGGTACTCCATGATCGGCGACGGCCTGAGCCACGTCTCCTTCGGCGCGCTGGCCATCGCCGTGGCGCTGGGAGTAATGCCGTTGTATTTCTCCATTCCGGTGGTCATTTTAGCGGCCTTCTTTCTACTGCGGATGGCCAGCCATCCTCACTGGAACAGCGATGCCGCCATCGCCGCCGTCAGCGCTTCGGCGCTGGCCATCGGTATTCTGGTGATCTCCCGGACCACCGGCATGACCACTGATGTGGACAACTATATGTTCGGCAGCGTCCTTGCCATGACAAAGGGGGACGTGGCCCTGTCCGTGATCCTGTCGGTGACGGTGCTGGCGCTGTACCTGCTTTTTTACCACCAGATTTTCGCCGTCACCTTTGATGAGAGCTTCTCCCGGGCCACCGGGTTGAAGGTGGACGCCTGCAACACCCTGCTGGCCATCCTCACGGCCCTGACCATCGTGCTGGGAATGCGGATGATGGGCGCTATGCTCATCTCCAGTCTGGTGATCTTTCCGGCGCTGTCGGCCATGCGGGTGATGGGTTTCAGCGCCTTGGGTACGGCGGCATCCGCCAGCTCCAGCACGCCCTGCACCACCTCGCCGCACTCCACGCCGCGGGCAGTCTCCACAATAACGTATTCCCCGGTGTGGATGACAGCATCACCGGGATCAAAATAATAGCTTTTGCCGTTTTCCTTGAAACGGACCGAAATGACTTTTTTCATAGTGTTCCTCGTTTTTGTATCGGATAAGCCCCGCAAGGGGCAGCTTTTTCAGTCTGCTGTTAGTATACCATAATCAAAAGCACATTTCTATGCAAAAAGAAAAGTCTTTATATCCCCTAAATTTTTCCCTCCCCTGCAATGATTCCCCCTGCTCAACCGTATGCAGTATGGGAAAAGGTGTCGAAATTTTGTCCGGCGGCAGAGGGGAGGAAAGCGGACAGAATGCCGGTTTTGGGACGGCAAAGTTGTGCGTTTCGCAGATTTTGACAGAACTTTCGCAAAAGATTCGCCGCACCTCTATTGAAAGCACACGCCTTGCGTGTATAATAGGAATGTTAAGAACCCATTGCCCCAAAGAGGGAGGAACTGTTGCGCCGGGCGGTGCTGCAGAGAAACGGTAGGAGAAGATGGAAAAATTCAGTGTCAAAAAACCATTTACGGTGCTGGTTGCAGTCATCATGGTGCTGATGCTCGGCTTTGTGTCGATCACCAAGATGAAAACAAACCTGCTGCCGAATGTCAGCACACCGTATCTGATGGTGGTCACCGTGTATCCCGGTGCCAGCCCGGAGCGTGTGGAGACCGAGGTCTCGGACGTGCTGCAAAACGCGCTTACGGTGCCGGGTGTTTCAAAGATCACCGCCACCTCGGCTGAAAACTACAGCCTGCTGCTGATGCAGTTCGTGGATGACACGGATATGGACAGCGCACTGGTGCAGGTGTCCAACAAGCTGGATCAGGCCAAGAGCGACCTGCCGGAGACGGTGCTGACTCCCTCTGTGATACAGTACAGCATGAACATGAATGCCTTTATGACCGTGGCTGTCAGCCGCGAGGGCAGTTCGGTGTACGACCTTTCTGATTTTATCAAGAACACCATGACCCCCTACGTCCAGCGCAAGGGCGGCGTGTCCAGCGTATCCTCCAGCGGTCTTGTGGAGCAGCTGGTGCAGGTGCAGCTGAATCAGGAAAAGGTGGACGCCATCAACGAAAAGCTGATGGAGCTTATCGACACTCAGCTGGAAGTGGCGCACACACAGTTGGAGGAGGCCGAGGCCAAGATCAAGGCCGGCCGCGCAGAATACGATAAGCAGTTCAAAAACTTCGGCAATACCGTGTCCAACACGGTCATGGGCTCCCTGAGCTCTGAGGTCGGAAGCGCCGTAGAAGTGGTGCGCAAGCAGGCCGAGGCACTGCTGCAAAGCGTCAACAACCTGATCGCCGTGGTCAAGGAGCCCGAGGTGCAGCAGGCCCTCATTGAGGTGCAGGCCGGTTTGCAGCGGGTGCTGGACAAATTCAACAGCACCGGTATGCGGGATATCGACTCCCTGATCGAGATCGTGTCCGAGCTGCGGGATATCACCGATAAGCTCTCCTCTGCTTTGCAGACCCTGCAGAACCGCATCAACACCGAGACCGGTACGCAGGGCGAGGGCGCTGCGGATCTGGCAGACGAGCTGCAATTGCAGGACAGCCTGAACGTCATCTATAAGACGCTGGAAGATACCATCAAGGCCATGGACAACGTGCCCGGCATGATGAGCGAGTTCTCCAAAGCGCTGGGCAACTTTACCCAGCAGCAGATGGTCGCCTATATGCAGTTTACCGAAGCCCGCGAGCAGCTGAATGAGTACGAAAAGCAGCTCAGCGAGGCCAAGACCCAGTACGAGGCCGCCAAGGAAAAGGCGCTTGCCAGCGCCGATGTGACCAAGCAGCTGGATATCAAGACCCTTGCCACCCTCATCTACGCCCAGAACTTCTCCATGCCCGCCGGTTACGTCAAGGACGAAAGCGGCGAGTCGTGGCTGCTGAAGGTGGGCGAGGAATACGACAGCGTGGACGATATCCGCGGTGCACTGCTGCTCCATGTGGAGGGCTACGGCGACGTGCGCCTTTCCGATGTGGCAGACGTGGAGATCATCGACAACGCCGCCGACAGCTACACCCGCCTGAACGGCGAGCAGGCTTCGGTGCTGAAAATTTACAAGGACGACAGTTCCAGCGCAGGTGACGTATCTGCCAACTGTCTGGACGCTTTCAAGGAGCTGGAAGCCCAGTACGAGGGTCTGCACGTTGTGGTGCTGTCCAATCAGGGCAACTACATCAGCATCCTCATCAAGAGCATCCTCACCAGTATGCTGGTGGGTGCCGCACTGGCCATCGTCGTGCTGGCCATCTTCCTGAAGGACGTCAAGCCCACGCTGGTGGTCGGCGTCAGTATCCCCCTGTCGGTGCTGTTTGCCGTGGTGCTGATGTACTTCACGGGTCTTGACCTGAACGTCATGACGCTGGCAGGCCTGTCGCTGGGCATCGGTATGCTGGTGGATAACTCTGTTGTTGTCATCGAGAACATCTACCGTCTGCGCGGCCGCGGCGTGCCCGCCGCCCGCGCTGCGGTGCAGGGTGCACGTCAGGTGGGTATGTCGGTCGTGGCCTCTACCCTTACCTCGGTGTGCGTGTTCCTGCCGGCAGTGTTCTCTGCCAGCCTCATCCGCAGCCTGATGGGCCCCATGTCCCTGTGCATCGGCTACTGCCTGATGGCTTCCCTCATCGTGGCACTGACCGTGGTGCCCGCCGCCTCGGCTACCGTGCTGAAGAATGCCCAGCCCAAAAAGCTGGCATGGTTCGATAAGATCCAGAACGCCTACGGCCGCAGTCTGGAAAAGGCTTTGCAGAAGCGCTTTGTGCCGCTGGCAGCCGCCGTGCTGCTGCTGGTGTTCTGCTGCTGGCGGGTGGTCTCCATGGGCATCGTGCTGCTGCCCACCAGCACCAGCAACGAGGCCATGATCACCCTTTCCACCACCGACACCCTCTCGAAGGACGAGTCCTACGATGTGGCCGGTAAGGTGGTGCAGGCTGTGATGGCCGTGGACGGCGTGGAGGAGGTAGGCATTACCCCCGACAACACTGTGGCGGGCATGGATGTCTCCAACCTTGGCCTGCCCTCCACCATCACCGACCTGCTGAACGCCGCCAACGGCTACGGCAAGTATAAGATCAACGTCAAGCTCAGCGAGGAGCTTTCCTCTTCCAAGATCGACGCCGCCTGCAAGGCCATGGAGGAAGCCGTGGCCGGCGTTGCGGACTGCACCGCCACCGTCCAGCAGTACGGCATGACCGATGACCTGACCAGTCAGCTGTCCACCGGCCTGACCATCAAAATCTACGGCACCGATGCCGAGACCCTGACCGCCCTATCCGAGAAGGTGGTAGACATCGTGAACAGCACCGATGGCTTCCAGAACGCCACCAACGGTCTGGGTGCGGGCGATTCCACCATCATCCTGCAGGTGGACCGCGACAAGGTGCGCGCCAACGGCCTGACCGTTGCGCAGGTGTACCAGCAGATCGCTGCAAAGCTGACCACCACCACCACGGCACAGACCCCTGTTACCGTGGACGGCACCACCATGGATGTGCAGATCAGCAACAATCTGGATCCGCTGACCAAGGAAAACATGATGGACATGACCTTTGAGACCACCGTCATGTCCGCCGACGGCACCACCGCTACCGGCACCTGCAAGCTGTCGGATATCGCCAGCTGGACCACCGGCACCGCACCGGACTCCATCACCAGCGAGAACCGGAACCAGTTCGTTACCGTCACTGCCGAGACTGCCCCGGGCTACAACACCACGGTGCAGGCCCGTGCCGTGAAAAAGGCGCTGGATGCTTTTGCCCTCACCGATGAGATGCCGGAGGGCTGCTCCTTCTCCATGGGCGGCGAGAGCGACAGCGTCAACTATATGACCGATGAGATGATCCAGTGGATGGCACTGGCCCTGCCCTTTGTCTACCTTGTCATGGTGGCACAGTTCCAGAGCCTGCTGTCCCCCTTCATCGTGCTGTTTACCGTGCCGCTGGCCTTTACCGGCGGTCTGCTGGGTCTGCTGCTCACCGGCCAGCAGCTGACCATGATCTCCATGATGGGCTTCATCGTGCTGATGGGTACGGTCGTCAACAACGGCATCGTGTTCGTGGACTACGCCAACCAGCTGCGCATGGGCGGCATGGAGCGCCGCGCCGCACTGGTGGCCACCGGCAAGACCCGTATGCGTCCCATTCTGATGACCACCCTGACCACCGTGCTGGCCATGCTGCAAATGGTGTTCAGCAACGATATGGCAAGCCAGCTGATGAGCGGCATGGCCATCGTCATCATCTGCGGCCTGAGCTACGCCACCCTGATGACCCTGTATATCGTGCCTATCCTGTACGATATCCTGTTCAAGAAACCGCCGCTCAACGTGGATATCGGCAGCGACAAGGACCTGGACGACATCCCGGACGATGCCGCCGAGTTCATTGCCGCCCAGTCCTCTGCGGCACAGCCTCAGCCGGAAGCATAAGGCTTACAGCCTGTATCACCAAAGCGCCCCGCATTTCCATCGGAAGTGCGGGGCACTTTTTGGTATTGTGGGCACTTTCGATGATTCTAACAAAAAATCGCCGCAAAAATTGGATGGTAATTCTAAAAGGATTCCAACACAAAACTGTAAAACTGTGATATAATCATAAATACAGACAAGATGCAAAAGGGGGCAGTCTGCCCCTTTTGCATTTCCGAAAAAAGCTTTAGGAGGCGAGGCCCAATGGCACAGATCCGTTCCAAGCCCTTCGGTGTGACCAAAGAGGGCGCTAATGTTACCGAGTACATCCTCTCGAATCCCGGCGGTATGTCCGTCAGTGTGCTGGATTACGGCTGCGTGATCAAAAATATCATCGTCCCGGCCAAGAACGGCCCGGTGGATGTGGTGCTGGGTCACGACACCATGGCAGATTACGAGAACGACTTCACCTCGTCCGGCAGCACCTGCTGCGGTGCTTTTGTGGGGCGCTACGCCAACCGCATCGAGAACGCCGTCTTTACCTTGGGCGGCAAGACCTATCAGCTGGAAAAAAATTGCGGCGAGCACCATCTGCACGGCTGTTTTTCCCGGAAGATCTATGAGGTGAAGTACTTCGGCGACACCCTGCTGATGGAAGCTGTAAGCCCTGACGGCGAGGACGGTTTCCCCGGCACCCTGAAGATCGCGGTGCGCTATACCCTTACCGATGACAACACCTTCCGCATGGACTACCGTGTGTCCTCGGACGCTGACACGATCGTAAACCTGACCAACCACAGCTACTTCAATCTGGACGGCGGCGGCGATGTGCTGAACCAGAAGCTGCGCATCTACGCCTCCCGCTATCTGGAGGGCAACAATACCACCTGCCCCACCGGCAACATCCTGCCCGTGGTGAACACCCCCATGGATTTTACTGCCGGTAAGACCATCGGCAAGGAGATCGACACCGGCTTCTCCCAGACCACCATGGTGGGCGGCGGCTACGACCACTGCTATGTCATCGACCGCGCACGCGGCTCCAGCCAGAGCATCTGCGCATGGGCGACCAGTGATAAGACCGGCATCAGCATGAAGCTGTACACCACCCAGCCGGGCATCCAGCTGTACACCGGCAACTTTTTGCAGGACTGCCCCGCCCCGGGCAAGGGCGGCGAGCCTATGCGGAAATACGGCGGCTTTGCCTTGGAGACCCAGCACTATCCGTGCAGCCCCTCTCACCCGGAGTTCCCCTCTACGGTGCTGCGGGCAGGCAAGGTGTTCCGCGCCACCACCACCCTGCGGTTCTTCACCGGCAAGCAGTGCGGAAAGCTTTAAAAATGATACACCATGCAAAAACGTCTGCTTCGGCAGGCGTTTTTTGCGTGGCTACCCCCTCAGCCTCGCATTCGCTCGGCAGATTCCCCCTTTTGTCGCTGCGCGACATCTTCCCCCGGAGCGGGGGAAGTCGGCCCTCAAGGGGACGCCTTTGAGCTATGTCGCAAACTTTTACGCTACCGCCAAAAGCCGTCCCCTTGGGGAAGGTGGCATCGCGCAGCGATGACGAAAGGGGTATCCTCCCTCTCCATTTCTATGTTTTGCACAAACGGCGCATTCTCTCCATGTGAAAAGTGCGAAAAATCTCTGTTAATCAAAAGTGCACGGGAAAAAGATGCAACAAAAATATATCCGAATAAAGAAAGCGCCCCTTGCAGTCGGCGGCAAAAAGCGGTATGCTTTAAGCAGACCGGGCAGCGCCCGGCGCAAAGAGAAAAAGCAAGAAATACTATGTGAGAGAGGTACTCGGCTATGGCAATTTTGGTTTCCGGCGGTGCCGGCTACATCGGCAGCCACACCTGCATCGAACTGTTGAACGCTGGCTACGATATCGTGGTGGCAGATAACTATTATAATGCTTCTCCTGTGGTTCTGGACCGGGTCAAGCAGATCACCGGCAAGGATTTCCGCTTCTACAAGGCAGACATGACCCGCCGCGAGGACGTGGAGAAGATCTTCTCCGAGTGCCCGGACATCACCGCCGTCATCCAGTTTGCAGCCTACAAGGCTGTGGGCGAGAGCGTGTCCAAGCCCATCGAGTACTACTACAATAACCTCAACTGCACGCTGGTCATTCTGGACGTGATGCGCCATCATGATTGCCATAACTTCGTGTTCAGCTCCTCCGCTACCGTCTACGGCGACCCCGCCAGTGTGCCTATCACCGAGGACTTCCCTGTGGGTGCTACCACCAACCCCTACGGCACCACCAAGGCCTTCACCGAGCGCATCCTGCAGGACGTCTGCAAGGCTGACCCCAGCCTGAATGTGGCGCTGCTGCGCTACTTCAACCCCATCGGTGCCCACAAGAGCGGCCTGATCGGCGAGGACCCCAACGGCATCCCCAATAACCTGATGCCCTACATTGCCAAGGTGGCTGTGGGCAAGCTGGAAAAGGTGCACGTCTTTGGCAACGACTACCCCACCCCGGACGGCACCGGTGTGCGTGACTACATCCACGTTGTGGATCTGGCCCGGGGCCATGTGTGCGCCATCCGCAAGCTGGAGACCGGCTGCGGCCTCTTCATCTGCAATCTGGGCACCGGCAAGGGTTACAGCGTGCTGGACGTCATCCATGCCTTCTCCAAGGCCTGCGGCAAGGAGATCCCCTACGTCATCGACCCGCGCCGCCCCGGTGATATCGCGGAGTGCTACGCCGACCCCACCAAGGCCAAGAACGAGCTGGGCTGGGTGGCCGAGTACGGCATCGAGGAGATGTGCGCCGACAGCTGGAACTGGCAGAAGAATAACCCCGATGGCTACCACACCGTGAAGTAACTTATAAAACCAAAGCACCGCATATTCTCGCCTGAGAGTGTGCGGTGCTTTTTTGTGTCTATATTCTCTCTTGACATCCGCTGTCAGTTAGCCTATACTACATTTGTTAACACAGACTAACATACAAGAACAGTACATATAAAAGAAGGCAACGGATATGACGTTAAAAGAGTTACAGATCGGCAAAAGCGCCATAGTGGATGCTGTGGGCGGTGCAGGCGCACTGCGGCAGCATTTTCTGGATATGGGTCTGATCCCCGGAGCAGAGGTCACGCTGGTAAAGCTGGCGCCCATGGGCGACCCTATGGAGCTGCGCATCCACGGCTATGAGCTGACCCTGCGTCTGGACGACGCGGCACAGATCACCGTGACCCCCACCGAAAAGACCCCGGCGGTGCACGCCCCGGTGGACGGAAAAATGGTGGAGCACCCGGGTCTTGGCGAGGGCGGCAAGTACCACACCAAGGAGGGGGAGCATCCCCTGCCGGAGGATAAGACCCTGACCTTTGCACTGGCGGGCAACCAGAACTGCGGCAAGACCACTCTGTTCAACCAGCTCACCGGTTCCAACCAGCACGTCGGCAACTTTCCGGGTGTGACGGTGGACCGCAAGAGCGGTGCCATCAAGGGGCACCCGGAGACTGAGGTCACCGACCTGCCGGGCATCTATTCTATGTCCCCCTATTCCAGCGAGGAGATCGTTACCCGGCAGTTCATCATCGGCGAAAAGCCTACCGGCATCATCAATATCGTGGACGCCACCAACATCGAGCGCAACCTCTACCTGACCATGCAGCTGATGGAGCTGGATATCCCCATGGTGCTGGCGCTGAACATGATGGACGAAATGCGCGGCAACGGCGGCACGGTGCGCATCAACAAGATGGAGGCGATGCTGGGCATCCCGGTCATCCCCATCTCCGCCGCCAAGAACGAGGGCGTGGACGAGCTGGTGGACCACGCCGTCCATGTGGCAAAGTATCAGGAGCGCCCCGGGCGGATGGATTTTTGCAGCGAGGATGACCACGGCGGCGCGGTGCACCGCTGCATCCACGGCATCCTGCACCTCATTGAGGATCACGCCAAGGCGGCGGGCATTCCGGTGCGTTTCGCCGCCACCAAGCTGGTGGAGGGCGATCCCCGCATTGAGGAAGCGCTGAAGCTGGACCCCAACGAAAAAGAAATGATCGAGCATATCATCGTGCAGATGGAGCAGGAGCGCGGGCTGGACCGCGCCGCCGCCATTGCGGATATGCGATTCTCCTTTATTCAGGAGCTGGTGGCGCAGACGGTGGTCAAGCCCCACGAAAGCAAGGAGCAGCTGCGCTCCAACCGCATCGACAAGTTCCTCACCGGCAAGTACACCGCCATCCCGGCGTTTATCGCCATCATGGGTCTGGTGTTCTTCCTCACCTTCAATGTCATCGGCCTGTTTTTCCAGAACCTCATGGAAATGGGTATCGACGCCCTGACCGGCGTTGTGGACACCGCCCTGACCAACTGGAATGTCAACGCGGCGGTGCACTCGCTGGTCATCGACGGCATCTTTACCGGCGTGGGCAGCGTGCTGAGCTTTCTGCCCATCATCGTGGTGCTGTTCTTCTTCCTCTCCATGCTGGAGGATACCGGCTACATGGCGCGTGTGGCCTTTGTGATGGATAAGCTGCTGCGCCGCATCGGCCTTTCCGGCCGCAGCATCGTGCCCATGCTCATCGGCTTTGGCTGTACAGTGCCCGGCGTGATGGCCAGCCGCACCCTCCCCTCGGAGCGTGACCGAAAAATGACCATCCTGCTCACTCCGTTTATGAGCTGCTCGGCCAAGCTGCCCATTTACAGCCTGTTTGCAGCGGCATTTTTCCCGCGTCAGGCTGCGTTGGTCATGGTGGGATTGTATTTCCTTGGCATCCTCGTGGGCGTAGGAATGGCCATTCTCCTCAAGGGAACGGTCTTCAAGGGCGAGGCCGTGCCCTTTGTGATGGAGCTGCCCAACTATCGCCTGCCGGGCCTGAAAAATGTGGCCCAGCTGCTCTGGGAAAAGGCCCGGGATTTTCTCGAGCGGGCGTTTACGGTCATCTTTATAGCCACCATCGTCATTTGGTTCCTGCAGAACTTTGACCTCCGGCTCCGCCTGACGTCTGACCCGCAGACCAGCATTCTGGCCCTGCTGGCGGGCGGGATCGCGCCGCTGTTCGCGCCGCTGGGCTTTGGCGACTGGCGTGTCTCCACGGCCCTCATCACCGGCTTTATGGCAAAGGAGAGCGTTGTTTCCACCCTGACCATCCTGTTCGGCTCCTCGGCAGCCTTTGCAGCTGCCCTTACCCCGGCCCAGGCGGCCCCGCTGCTGGTCTTCTGTCTGCTGTATACCCCCTGCATTGCTGCAGTGGCCTCTGTCAAGCGTGAGCTTGGCGGTAAGTGGGCGGCCATCATGGTGTTAAACCAGTGCGTCACCGCGTGGCTTTGCGCGCTGGTAATGCGGCTGATCCTGCTGGCGATTTAACGGCAAAATAGGAAAAAGGCTCTGTCGGGTTCCGGCAGAGCTTTTTTTCGTCCTTGACAGAGAAAACGGCCTGTGCTATAATCACTTCAAATTTGAACAATCTAAAATTGAAAGAAGTGACATGGCATGAACCCCAGCCTGGAATTCTCACAGAAGTTTATGGTGGGCTACAACGCCGCCTGCAAGCCCCTGTGTCAGGAACTCAAGCTGCCGCAGACGGCGCTGGATATCCTGCTGTTCCTCGTCAATAACCCCGAATACAAGACGGCCAGCGACATCGTGGAGGTGCGAAAGCTAAAAGCGAACCTTGTCTCGGTCAATGTGGACCGCCTCGTGCAGGAGGGTTACCTCCGGCGGGAGGCCGTGGCAGGTGACCGCCGCAAGACCCTGCTCATCGGGACGGAAAAGGCCCGCTCTGTGGTAGAGCGGGGCCGGGAGGTGCAGAACCGTTTTCTGGAGCGGCTGCTGGACCACACGGACGAAGCCCAGCGGGCGGCGTTTTTTGCCACGCTGGAGACCATGAGCAAAAATCTGGATGCCATCATTGAGGGGGAAGATTAAGATGCAAATTTTGTATGTTCTTCTGGTCACATTTTTTGCCGGAATGGGTGCCGGCCTCGGCACCGGCTTTGCCGGGATGAGTGCGGCGGCGGTCATCAGCCCCATGCTCATCACGTTTCTGGGCATGAACCCCTACATGGCCGTGGGCATCGCCCTTTCGTCGGACGTGCTGGCCAGTGCGGTGTCCGCTTACACCTACCACAAGAATAAGAATCTGGACGTGAAAAACGGCCTCATCATGATGGCCAGCGTGCTGGGATTCACGGTGGTGGGCAGCTGGCTGGCAAGTCTTGTTCCCTCTCGGGCGATGGGCGGCTTCTCGGTGTTTATGACGTTCCTGCTGGGCATTAAATTCATCGTCAAGCCCGT
>OGKZ01002074.1_pt1 | contig 11469 bp, 10 predicted proteins | sample 1572571 | NCBI WGS metagenome assembly OGKZ01 (sample SAMEA2581906, study PRJEB24529) | metagenome | biome: Human gut stool | place: China | collected 2011 | reverse complement strand
AAATTAATTCTTCTGGAAAACTCGCCGAAACAATTATCTGTTATCCACTGCATTTTGAAAAAAGAAATATCAGTAACAGGTATTCACTAATCTCTAATGATACAGATATTAGTGATATAACAATCTTTTTTGATATTAATAAAGATTATAACTATGAAACTGTAAGACTTCTTTCAAGTATACTTGGTGAAGGTTGCGGAAGTCTGCTGTCAATGATTTTAAGAGAAAATTATAATTTTACAGATGATATCTATACTAATTTAACATGCTATTGTGGATTTCGCCGACTGTCAATTTCTTTCAGTGTAAATAATTCTGACTTTATTGAGTCTGCACCATTTCTTTAAATCGCTTGTAGATTTTAGAAAAGAAATTTCAACAAATGATTATTTGACATCCATCAACTTTTTTACAAAAAATCAATTATTTGATTTAGACAACTCTAACGAGCTTAATAGCAATTATGTTTTATGTGATTTTGTATTATATCCATCAGTAATATCTGAGCCAATAAAAAGAAAAGAAAAATATGAAAAGATCACGTTAAAAGATTTAAAAAAATACGCTAATGATATTTTTATTGCTAAAAATCTTTCCTTATTAATTCAAACAAATCTTGATAAAAAGCTTGTAAAAAACTCTATTGAAAAAATGATAAAAACATTATATATGACAGGCTGTTTTTAATGATGAAAATGTCCGATAGAAAACGCATAAAATAGCAATAAAATAGTTTGACTAATATATAATATTGTGTTAAAATTATGCGAAAAGGGGGGGTGACAGCCCTATGGAGCAATATATGCCGATAGTGTGGATAGGCTTTGCAATATTTATGTTGCTTTGCGAAGGCTTTACAACACAGCTTGTATCAATATGGTTCGTTCTCGGCTCGGTTTGTGCCGCCATTACAACTATATTCACAAGTGACATCACAATCCAGTCGGCGGTGTTCCTTGTTGTGTCACTTGTTTCGCTGATTGTGACACGACCGCTTGTAAAACGCTTTAAAAAGCGTAATAAGGTAATGGGAACAAACGCAGACCGCCACATTGGTCAAGTCGGTTTTATGCTCACAGATTTAACCGATATTGACGAAACAGCACAGGCAAAGGTCGGTGCGGAAACTTGGACTGTAAAGTCCGACAAAGCACCGCTTTTAAAAGGAACAAAAGTTAAGGTTCTCGCAATAGAGGGTGTAAAGCTCATAGTAGAACCCGTAACAGAATGAGAGGTAAATAATGTTAGGACTTATTATTTTAGGAATTATCCTTTTAATTTTGCTTATAGTAATCGTAAGCAATGTCAAGGTAGTGCCACAGGCACACGCATATGTAATTGAAAGACTCGGAACATATCATGTAACATGGTCAACAGGCTTGCATGTAAAAATTCCGTTCATCGACAAAATTTCAAAGAAAGTTTCACTAAAAGAGCAAGTGATTGACTTCCCTCCACAACCCGTGATCACAAGAGATAATGTCACCATGCAGATTGACACGGTTGTGTATTTTGAAATTACCGATCCAAAGCTTTATACTTACGGTGTAGAAAGACCGCTCAGCGCTATTGAAAATCTTACTGCAACAACATTGCGTAATATCATCGGTGATCTTGAGCTGGATAACACGCTCACATCCCGTGATACAATCAACGGTAAAATCAGAGTGATTCTTGACGAGGCAACCGACGCATGGGGCATTAAGGTAATCCGTGTCGAGCTTAAAAACATTCTTCCGCCCCGTGAAATTCAGGATGCGATGGAAAAGCAGATGAAGGCCGAGCGCGAAAAGCGCGCCGTCATCCTGAAAGCCGACGGTGAAAAGCAGGCCGCCATCACCGCCGCTGAGGGCGAAAAGGAAGCCGCCATCCTCCGCGCCGATGCCGTCAAGCAGCAGCGCATCCTGGAGGCCGAGGGCGAGGCACAGGCCATCCTGGCCGTGCAGAAGGCCAATGCCGACGCCATCCGTCTGCTGAACGAGGCCATGCCCACCGACAAGGTGCTGGCCATCCGCAGCCTGGAAGCCCTGGCCAAGGTGGCCAACGGCAAGGCCACCAAGATCATCATCCCCTCGGAACTGCAGAATCTGGGCGGCGTGGTGCCCAGCATCAAGGAACTGCTGACCGACCCCAAGGACGCCGAGTAAAGAAGTTTTATAAAAAATAGCTTCCTCGCCCTCTCAGTCTCACTTCGTTCGACAGCTCCCCCAAAGTGGGAGCCCTTGGCAGAATGATAAAGTTTCCGGTTTTGCCAAAGCCTCTCCCTTTGAGGAAAGACTTCCCCCGCACCGGGGGAAGATGTCGCATAGCGACAAAAGGGGGAGTGTGTCACGGAAGGTGACGGAGAGGGCGAGGCCGCTTTTGGAGGAGCACCACTATGATCTACGATACCCTCAACAACCTGCCCAACTATCTGGGCGTCAGCGACAACCTGGACACCGTCATCGAGTACATCATGGCCCGGGATATCACCACCCTGCCCGCCGGGCGCACCCGCATCGACGGCGAAAAGGCCGTGGTCACCGTCAGCACCGTCACCCCGCAGAGCTCCGACAAGGCCCTGTTCCAGCGCCACGATGCCCACATCGTGCTGGAGACCGACCTGGAGGGCAGCGAGCTGTTTGAGGTGAGCCTGGCCGAGCTGACCCCCACCAAGCCCACCGACGAAGCCGCCGACACCACTGTGGGCACCGCCGGCACCAGCATCGCCGGCATGCTGTGCGAGGGCCGGTTTGCCCTGTATCTGGCCGGGGAGCCCTACAAATCCGGCCTGAAGGCCCAGGGCTGCGGCAAGCTGAAAAAAGCTGTGTTCAGCATCGAGCTGGGCCCGGACGAGGATGAGACGGAAGAATAACCGAAAGGAGACCTTCTGCATGGGATTTTTTGCTGTACTGGCTGCAAGCCTGTTTGCCGTGTTTCTTTTTACTGTGTTCGGCGGCTATTCGCTGCTGCTCTGGTGTCAGCAGTCCCTGTGGATGATCGTTCCACCCGCAGTGGTGCTGGCTGTGCTGATTTGGGCATTCCTGAAAATGGATGACAAGATCACCGCCCTGCAAAAGCGGGTGGATGAACTGGAAGCCGCGCAGAAAACCGCCGAAAAGTCCGAGAAATAAATACAGCGCCGCCCTTACCGGAAAAGATTCTCCGGTAAGGGCGGCGCACTTTTTTACATCTTACTTTTTATCCGGCGGGTCATCCAGCCCTTCAAACATCACCATGCCCAAGTTTGCAAGGCTTGCTCCCAGCGCAAAACCGACTGTTCCCAGCGACACACTGAACAAAGCGCCCATAGCAACACCGAACAGGATGCCCGCGATTTGACTTTTCTTCATCTTACTGCTCTGCCTTTCCGTACCATGCAACGGACAGCCGCCAAGAGAGGGCGTACAGCCCCAGAACGATCAGTACAATGCCCAGCAGAGCCAGTGGCGGAACGCCCTGCGGCAGAAGGTTCCGGGCCAGGCCGTCCTCATTGGCGGACACGCCAAACCCCATCAGAGCCGCAACCAGGCCGACCACAAGATAAAACGCATATTTTGCCTTTTCGTAGCCAAAACGGTAATTCAACGGCAGCAGAACGGCACTGCTCAGCAGCGTTGTCATGCCTACCTGCACCAGCGTGGAAACCACAAGCGCATGGTCCACAGCTGTCCAGTGCAGGCTTGCCACGCCAAGGGCTGCGGCGGCGAAGAGTTCCGCCAGCACCAGCCCGCACAGGCCAATGATGTATTTGCTGCCCACCAGCTGTTCTTTTGTCACCGGAAGCACGGCGCTGTACTCGCTGAATTTGCTGGCCTGATCATAGGCCAGCAGGGTCATGGGCATCATGCCCAGAAAAAAGCCCGCATACACAATAAAGAAATTGGCCCCATTCATGATGGTAACCACGCCTGCGCCCATCATGACCACGGCGGCCACAATGACACCTTTGGCATAGTGCCATATCTGATAAGCATCCTTTAACAGCAGACCCTTCATTGCACATCCTCCCCTTTCACCATCAACACAAACAATTCCTCAATACTTACCGGGGCAAGCTCTGCTCCGGCGGGCATTGCGTCCCGGCGCACAAGCGCCTCTGCCCCGTAGGGGGTGACCCGCTTGCCGTACACCCGCGCATCCAATGCCGCCAGCTGCGCCGCCGTGCCATGCCACAAGGCGTATTCCTCTCGCAGGGCGTCCTTTTCCTCACAGAGCAGCAGCCTGCCCTTGTGCAGGAAGGCGATGGTATCGCACAGCTTTTCCAAGTCGCTGACGATGTGGGAGGAGATGAGGATGGAGTGTTCTTCGTCCCGGGCAAAATCCAGCAGGATATCCACCACTTCATCCCGCACCACCGGGTCCAGCCCATTGGTGGCTTCATCCAGCAGCAGCAGCTTTGCGTGGTGGGAAAGCGCCACCGCAATGCACAGCTTCCTCTGCATTCCAGCGGAGTAATCCTTATACTTTTTGTCCGGCGGCAGGTCAAATTTCCGGCAAAACGCCGTGTAGTCACCAGCGTCCCAGTTGCGGTAGATGCCCGCCATCACCTTGCCCACCTCCACAGCGTTCAGGCACAGGGGAATGCCATCGCTGCCCAGCACCACGCCGATCTCCTCCTTGCTGCGGACAGAAGCGGTGCGGCTGTCCCTGCCAAGAATCGTCACCGTGCCGCCGTCCCGCTGCACCATATCTAAGATCAACCGGATGGTGGTGCTTTTGCCCGCGCCGTTCTCGCCGATCAGCCCGCAGATGGTGCCGCCCGGCAGGGTCAGATCCAGCGGCCCCAGGGTAAAGTCCTTATAGTGTTTTGTAAGCCCCTGCAATTCCAGTGCGTTCATATTCAGCCCTCCCATAGCAGTTCCAGCATCTCCCGCAGCTCTTCCCTGCTCAGCCCGCAGGATGCGGACAGGCGGACGGCCTCGGTGAGATGCGCTTCGATCTTTTTCAGGTTCTCTTCCCGCAGCAGCTCGGTGTTCTTGGGGGCCACAAAAAAGCCCTTGGCCGGTACTGCGTAGAGAAAGCCCTCTTTTTCCAGTTCGTCGTAGGCGCGCTTGGTGGTGATCACGCTGATGCGCAAGTCCCGCGCAAGCCCCCGGATGGAGGGCATGGCCTCATCCGGCTGCAGTGCGCCCTGTATGATCTGATCCTTGATCTGGGTGTAGATCTGGTCATAGATGGGCGCGCCGCTCTTGTTGTCAATAAACAGATCCATCGGCAGTTCCTCCCGTTCATCTGTACATGTACAGTATATACAGTAGATACATAGTTGTCAAGGGGGTACGAGAAAAGTTAGGCAAACAAAAAAGCTCCGCTGCACAGTTTGTGCAACAGAGCTTTTGAGAACTCCTTCCGTCACGGCTTACGCCGTGCCACCTCCCTCATAGAGGGAGGCTTTTTTCGCAGCGGGCAGCTTTCCGAGCCGCACCTGAAGGCTCCCTCTCAGAGGGAGCTGGCATCGCGCAGCGATGACTGAGGGAGTTTTCCTTTTTACAGTGCCTTGATCGCAGCCTTGATGCGCTGGGCAGCCACCTTGGTCTTTTCGGCGTCGCCGAACGCGGTCAGGCGGAAGTAGCCCTCGCCGCACTCGCCGAAGCCCACACCCGGGGTGCCGACCACGCCGCAGTTCTCCAGCAGCCAGTCGAAGAACTCCCAGCTCTTCATATTGCCAGGGCAGCGCAGCCAGATGTAGGGGCTGTTCTTGCCGCCGCAGTACCACACGCCGCACTCGTCCAGTGCGTCGGCGATGACCTTGGCGTTGCGGCGGTAGTAGTCCAGGTTGGACTGGATCTCTGCCATGCCGCTTTCGGTGAACACGGCAGCGGCTGCGCGCTGCACAACGTAGGGCACGCCGTTGAACTTGGTGGTCTGGCGGCGCAGCCACAGCTTGTTGATGTTCATGCCCTCGCGCTCCAGCTCATGGGGCACCACGGTGTAGCCGCAGCGGGTGCCGGTGAAGCCTGCGATCTTGGAGAAAGAGCAGATCTCAATGGCGCACTCGCGGGCACCCTCGATTTCGAAGATGCTGCGGGCCAGGTCCCCGTCCGAGATGAAGCACTCATAGGCGGCATCGTACAGGATGATGGCGTCGTTCTTGCGGGCGTAGTCCACCCAGACCTTCAGCTGGTCGCGGGTGTAGGCGGCACCGGTGGGGTTGTTGGGGCTGCAGATATAGATGATGTCTGCCTTCACATTCTCGTCCGGCATCCCCAGGAAACCGTTTTCCTGACTGGTACGGCTGTAGATGATCTTGCGGCCGTCGGTGACGTTGTCATCCACATAGGTGGGGTACACAGGGTCCGGCACCAGCACGGTGTTGTCCACATCGAACAGGCCCAGCACGTTGGCCAGGTCGCTCTTGGCACCGTCGGAGATGAAGATCTCATCCTCAGCGATCTTGGTGCCGCGGCCGGCGTAGTAGCCCTGGATGGCCTGCTTCAGGAAGGGGTAGCCCTGCTCCGGGCCATAGCCGTGGAAGCCTTCCTTGGTGCCCATCTCATCGGCAGCGTCATGCATGGCCTTGACCACGCACTTGGCCAGCGGCTGGGTCACATCGCCGATGCCCAGACGGATGATCTCCTTCTCAGGGTGTGCCTCCTGATAGGCGGCGACCTTGTGGGCAATGTCCACGAAGAGGTAGCTGGCCTTCAGCTCATTGTAATGTTTGTTCATTTTCATGATACTTTCCCTCAATTCTTTCTTTATAAGTGGCTTGCCCTCTCAGGCCGCTCCGCGTCCGGCTCCCTCAGAGGGAAAGCCAAAAACATAACGGAGAGGGCAAGGATGCTTAAACTTCAGTGACGCCTTCGCATACGGTGACCGCGCTGCCGGTCATCAGCAGTTTTTTGCCCGACAGCACCCGGATGATGAGCTCACCGCCGCGCAGCTGGACGTGGATGTCCTCCCCGGCGGGGCAGACGCCCAGCTCGGTCAGCGCCGCCACGGTGGCACATGTGCCGGTGCCGCAGGCCCAGGTCTCGCCGCTGCCGCGTTCCCAGACGCGGAATTTAACGGTATTTTTATCGATTACCTGCACAAATTCAGTATTGACGTTTTCAGGAAATAATTTGTGTTTTTCAAATTTAGGCCCTAATTTTTCCAGGTCCAAAGCATCTACATCGTCTACAAAGGTGACGAAATGCGGATTGCCTACAGAAATAGCCGTACCATTATAAACAACGTCTTCTTCCAGCACCAGTCCCTGATCTACAAACATAAAGTGATCGCTGATCATGGGGATGTCGGCACATTTAAAAATAGGCTCGCCCATATCGATACTGGCTTCTGCCACTTTACCGTCTTCACCCAAAAATACATCGATGGTTTTGATACCGGAGAGCGTTTCCAGCGTAAAAGTTGTTTTATCCGTCAGACCTTTATCATAAACATACTTGGCGATACATCTGCTCCCATTACCGCACATCTTGGCTTCAGAAGCATCAGCGTTAAAAATACGCATTTTAAAATCCGCAACGTCAGATTTACAGATCATGATCAGGCCATCACTGCCAATACCAAAACGTCTGTGGCTGATATATTCGGAAATAGCACCCGGATTAGGCAATTCCTGTTCCATACAGTTGACGTAAACATAATCGTTACCAGTACCGTGCATCTTTGTAAATTCCATTTTCATGGCAATATCCTCCTAAATAAATTCATAGCTTGCTTTATATTATAACAAAAAACAGACAAACAATACAGTGATTAAAAGCCCCTTGTGTTGTTCCTTATCAAGAACACTATTCTTCATCTTCATATAGTATACTATTAGCGTAGGCTAACGTCAAGTAAAGATTAGAAATTTATCTAACATAAAAAAATAACCATACCGTATGGTATGGTTATTTTTTAACCGGCAGCTTTCTATCCTCCCAGGCCGCTTCCAGCCAAGTACTTTCGACGTTTAAGGGCTTAACTACTGTGTTCGGGATGAGAACAGGTGGATCCCCTTAGCTATCGCCACCGGATTGTTTCAGAAGGTCTTTAAGCCTTCAAAACTATATAGAAGAGTACAAACTTTTGAGTTCGCTGTGTGTTTTTACTTCTTTTCGGCGATTCACTTTCATCGAAAACGCTCCCCTCAGGTCGCTTTTTCGATATAAGTTCCGCCACCTCTAATTCTGACTTCGCTTGCGCTCGTCACAATCAGGGCGTCACTTAAGTCAAGCCCTCGACATATTAGTATCGGTCCGCTCAATACATTGCTGTACTTACACTCCCGACCTATCAACCTCATCTTCTTTAAGGTGTCTTACTAGATTGCTCTATGAGAGATCTCATCTTAAGGCTGGTTTCACGCTTAGATGCTTTCAGCGTTTATCCTTTCCGAACGTAGCTACCCAACTGTACCCCTGGCGGGATAATTGGTACACCAGCGGTTCGTCCACTCCGGTCCTCTCGTACTAGGAGCAGCCCCCTTCAAATCTCTTGCGCCCGCGATGGATAGGGACCGAACTGTCTCACGACGTTCTGAACCCAGCTCACGTACCACTTTAATGGGCGAACAGCCCAACCCTTGGGACCGACTTCAGCCCCAGGATGTGATGAGCCGACATCGAGGTGCCAAACCTCCCCGTCGATATGGACTCTTGGGAGAGATTAGCCTGTTATCCCCAGGGTAGCTTTTATCCGTTGAGCGATGGCCCTTCCACTCGGTACCACCGGATCACTAAGCCCTACTTTCGTACCTGCTCGTCGTGTTTGACTCGCAGTCAAGCTCCCTTCTGCCTTTACACTCTTCGCGCGATTTCCGGCCGCGCTGAGGGAACCTTTGGGCGCCTCCGTTACTCTTTCGGAGGCGACCGCCCCAGTCAAACTGCCCGCCTGACACTGTCCCGGATTTCGTTACTCTCGCGGTTAGAATTTCAATACATCAAGGGTGGTATCCCAACGTCGGCTCCAGCCAGACTAGCGTCCAGCTTTCCATGCCTCCCACCTATCCTGTACGTAATGTATCAAAACCCAATGTCAGGTTACAGTAAAGCTCCATGGGGTCTTTCTGTCCAGTCGCGGGTAACCTGCATCTTCACAGGTATTTCAATTTCACCGGGTCCCTCGTTGAGACAGTGCCCAAATCGTTACACCTTTCGTGCGGGTCGGAACTTACCCGACAAGGAATTTCGCTACCTTAGGACCGTTATAGTTACGGCCGCCGTTCACCGGGGCTTCAGTCGAATGCTTTGGACTAATCCGAACATCCTTCCTTAACCTTCCGGCACTGGGCAGGTGTCAGCACCTATACGTCAGCTTTCGCTTTAGCAGGCACCTGTGTTTATGGTAAACAGTCGCTTGGGCCTCTTCTCTGCGACCACTCTATGCTCCATCCGCATGGGACTTCACAACAGTGGCTACCCTTATCCCGAAGTTACGGGTACATTTTGCCGAGTTCCTTAACGAGGGTTCTCCCGCGCACCTTAGGATTCTCTCCCCGCATACCTGTGTCGGTTTACGGTACGGGCGGTAGCTCTCTCACTAGAAGCTTTTCTCGACAGTGTGGGGTCAACAACTTCGCTCGCATCTCTGCTCACTCCGCATCACGCCTCAGGCTTTCAGTGCACGGATTTGCCTATGCACCACCCTACACGCTTACACATGCTCTTCCATTCGCATGCTTGCCTGCCCTTCTGTGTCACTCCATTGCTCAAACAATTACTACCGGTACTGGAATATCAACCAGTTGTCCATCTCCTACGCTCTCTGCCTCGGATTAGGTCCCGACTTACCCTGAGACGACGATCGTTGCTCAGGAATCCTTATGCTTTCGGTGGAAAGGATTCTCACCTTTCTTTTCGCTACTCATACCAACATTCTCACTTCCCACAAGTCCACCGAACCTTCCAGTTCGACTTCTACCCTATGGGAACGCTCCCCTACCCCGTATACTTTACGTATACAGCCACAGCTTCGGTTTCGTACTTTAGCCCCGGGAATCTTCGGCGCAGGGTCTCTCGACCAGTGAGCTATTACGCACTCTTTAAATGGTGGCTGCTTCTGAGCCAACATCCTGGTTGTTTATGAAACCCCACATCCTTTTCCACTTAGTACGACATTGGGGACCTTAGCTGGTGGTCTGGGCTGTTTCCCTTTTGACCACGGATCTTATCACTCGTAGTCTGACTCCAAGGCTCTACAGTATATCCATTCGGAGTTTGACAGGGTTCGGTAACCTTTACGGCCCCTAGCCCGATCAGTGCTCTACCGCCTATACTTACTACCTCAGGCTAGCCCTAAAGCTATTTCGGGGAGAACCAGCTATCTCCGCGTTCGATTGGAATTTCACCCCTACCCACATCTCATCCGAAAGCTTTTCAACGCTCACCGGTTCGGTCCTCCACGCAATTTTACCTGCGCTTCAACCTGGACATGGGTAGATCACTGCGGTTTCGGGTCTACCTACACTAACTAGCGCCCTCTTAAGACTCGCTTTCGCTGCGGCTCCGTGTCTTCCACTTAACCTCGCTAGTGCAGATAACTCGTTGGTTCATTCTTCAATAGGCACGCCGTCGCTTTCGCTTCGACTGCTTGTAGACATACGGTTTCAGGTACTATTTCACTCCCCTCCCGGGGTTCTTTTCACCTTTCCCTCACGGTACTATGCGCTATCGGTCGCCAAGTAGTTTTTAGCCTTGGAGGGTGGTCCCCCCTGCTTCCCACAAAATTCCTCGTGCTTCGTGGTACTCTGGATCTCGGCCTCTCTGCTCTGCCTTTCGTCTACGGGGCTTTTACCCTCTCTCGCTTACCTTTCCAGGTAATTCAACTAGGCCTGACTTCGATTCTGCCGGTCCTCAACCCCGAAAAGCCGGAGCTTCTCGGTTTGGGCTCTGCCCTCTTCGCTCGCCGCTACTGTGGGCATCTCGTTTGATTTCTCTTCCTCCGGGTACTTAGATGTTTCAGTTCCCCAGGTTCCCTCCCTTGCGGGTGACCATCCATGACGATGGCCGGGTTTCCCCATTCGGATATCCACGGATCAATACTTGCTTGCAGTTCCCCGTGGCTTTTCGCAGCTTACCGCGTCCTTCTTCGGCTCTTGGCGCCTAGGCATCCACCGTATGCCCTTAGTAGCTTGACTTTTCAGCTGCTAAGAAACTTACGTTCCTAGACTTTTTTCTCGTTAACTCTCATCAAATATAGCATTTTGATTAGAGGTTTGTGTCTATTACTACTCACTCATCATTTTCGTAATAAACTGTTTGTCTCTTCTATATGGTTTTCAAGGTTCAAAAAAGAAGGCTAAGCCTTCAAAACTAAACATTAACCAACGAATGTGCGTCGACTTGAAGTCTACGAGATATCTTACTATCTCATGTCTCCATAGAAAGGAGGTGATCCAGCCGCACCTTCCGATACGGCTACCTTGTTACGACTTCACCCCAGTTATCAGACCTGCCTTCGGCGGCTCCTTCTTACGTTAGGTCACCGACTTCGGGCATTTCCGACTCCCATGGTGTGACGGGCGGTGTGTACAAGACCCGGGAACGTATTCACCGC
>OGKZ01002071.1_pt1 | contig 11482 bp, 10 predicted proteins | sample 1572571 | NCBI WGS metagenome assembly OGKZ01 (sample SAMEA2581906, study PRJEB24529) | metagenome | biome: Human gut stool | place: China | collected 2011 | reverse complement strand
CAGACCTCGTAAAATACACCTCCGCCCTACACGGAATGTCCACAAAGCAGCGCATAGCAATGTTCAATCAGATTCCGTTCATGGTCAACTGGCTCAAGGAACTTGGCAATGTAGCCGAAAGTGTCTGCCAGTTCCTTAATGCTGTAAAAGAGAAGAACAAAATTCCGTCCAACCTTAAATCCGAAGAAGAATGATTGCAAAAGCCAAAGCCATATCGCACGGCATCAACGACCTCCGTTACATTACCGGCGAATCACAGCATAAGAAGCATCCGGAGAAAATTTATCGGGTATTGGACAATCTGTTGCCCTCAAAACCGGATGCTATGGGGATATGGAACTCCATGCAGTTGACCCTATCCCAGCATCGCCCGATAAAGAACTCCGTTATCAGAATCGAGTTGAGTCCATCGCCCAAACATACCCAATTCTATGACATCGAAGATTGGCAAAAACTTTGGCAAGATTTCGCCGAGGAGTTCGACAAACAGATGATTACCGGCAAGGATGGAAAAGTCCGTTCCTGTCCAACCAATTTGGCGGGCAGCAAATACTCGGTTTGGCTGCATACGGAATCCAAAGGCGAAGTTCCACACCTCCATGCTGCGGTCTGCCGTTTGGATGAAAATGGCAATATCAACAACGACCATAACATTCATCTTCGGGCGCAACGCGCCGCCGAACGAGTGACAAAGAAACGTGGCTGGACGACTGCGGCACAAATCCGAAATCGCAACATTCCACAAGTGAACCAGGACTGTATGGAAGTGTTGAGAACGATGCAATCATGGTCATGGGATGAGTACAAGAATGCTCTTATACGGAAAGGTTATACCGTCCATGAAAGGAAGGACAAGAAAGGTATTCTCCGTGGATATGCCCTCATGAATGGAAACAGCAAATACAAGGCTTCAGAATTGGGAATCGGCAGAAATCTTATGATTTCGAAACTTCCTACGACATGGGAAAAACTGCATCATCAGCCAACTACCGTCATTAGAAATAATACTCCCAAAACCGCTCAACAGGGAGCGATACATAAAGTTGATCCTATTGACTATACCCAATATCGCCCAGACCATCAGAATATCATTCCTTATGTCTTTACTTATGAAGGTAAGGATTACAAATTCTATATCCCGGAAAAAGTACTTGACTGTTTCAATAACGAATTTGATTACAGGTTTATTGCCAACTGTCAGGAACTTACCGATATGGCTGTAGCTATATTTGTCGGACTGATAGATACTCCCAATGCAACAATCGGTGGAGGTGGCGGAGGTTCACAAAGCGATCTTCCGTGGAGAGACACGAACGAAGACGACTTACAATGGGCACGCAGATGCGCTCGTGCTGCCGGTCGTTCGTTAGGGAAGAAACCGAAAACAGGATTAAAACGATAAGCCATGAAGGAGAAATTTGATTTCACAGCTGAAATGAATGAAGCGAAGACGGTAAAAAACAATCCTCACAACGATTTTTTAGAGGAAGAAAACCGCCTGCTTGATTTAAACGTAAAGGAACTGGACAAACTGAATGACAATGTGCATAAGTTGCGAACGAAAGTTGAAAAACTGTCCGAATCCATCCAGAAATGTGAACCATATATTTCAGACGAAATGCAGAACCTGGCTCTAAAATTCGGGGCTACCCTTTTCTGTAATTTTGTCGACCAGATAAAGAACAAATGCCAAGAAGCCCAGCGGAGGATTAAGAAAGCAGCCAACTTCATTCCCATCCCGGCTACCGCATTCTACATCACCATTATAATACTGGTCGCCCTATCTTCTTTTTTCGTCTACATCATCGTGGCAAATACAGAGATTTTACACTCGGCAGTGATTTGGAAGGCTGTGACTTGGTGTTCTGCCGTGGCTGTTTTAGGAATTGCGATAACGATTTTACTTCCCAAAGTGTTGAAATAGTCATTGATATATTCGGCGCGTAAAAATACGCAGTCCACTGCATAAAATGTAAAACAGGCAAATTATCAACTAGTTCTCAGTTAGTTATAGACAATCAAACAAGTGAGAGAATGGTACCAAATCATCCTCTCACTTTAATCATTCACAATATCTCATTGCCCATTCAACAAAAGTTTCAACTGCTGATCAAAATCGGACATGATTTCACGATCTTGAATGATTCGGAATTTTTCATATTCGGCTACAGCTTTCTCTTCGGCCTGCTGATGTGATATCGTTCCCTTATCTATTAAAACTTTAAGTTGATTAAATTCGAGGAAACGATTTAAAGCTCGCTTCCAATCCGACATAGTCATAAGCACATGATTTTTGGCTTGAAGTTCTGCATAGTCCAGATACTGAGTAGTAAGCAGATTTAATTCTTCTACTTCCTTTTCCGAAAGATAATTCTTGGCAACAGTCACATCACTCTTGATAACCCTGCCATTGGGCGCATTTTTCCAAGTAGTCAGTCCCATGTGTGGACGCTCTGCATCAGAACGATGATATACTATTTCAGCGGCAGTCTGACCTGAAACAGCATAATGCATGATATTCTGAACGGTCTTGAAAAAAGCAAGTGTAACTTCTGAGTTTTTGTCATAATCAACACTACATTCACTATAAATATCGGTTACCTTTTGATAATACCTGCGCTCAGAGGTACGTATCTCACGAATACGCTCCAGCAAATCATCAAAATAATCCGCTCCAAAAACGTTTTTGCCTTTCAAACGTTCATCATCCAGAACAAAACCCTTCTTCAAGTATTCCTTCAATATACCGGTTGCCCATATACGGAACTGAGTTGCCTCATAACTATTCACTCTATAGCCAACGGCAATCACTACATCAAGATTATACATCAAGACTTCTCCAGACCATTTGTCCGAAGGTATTCGAACTTTTCTAATTACATCGGACAAATGGATTTCCCCACTTTTATCAATTTGGTCAAGATGATAATTGATGGTAGGAACTGTTACCCCGAACAACTCTGCCATTCTCTGCTGAGAGAGCCAAAATGTATCGGTATCAAAGATGACTTGCACTTGAGCTTTTCCTTTGACACCACGATAAAGAATGATGGTTGACTCCATGCTCTTTTCCATAACCTCGGGTGTCATGGTTTGCGAAAAGTAGTCTCTTGCCACTTTTACCATCGCCTTTTTTGCGTCAGCATTCATGGCAACAGCCATACACGCCACACGAGATAGGTTCAAGGAGATGACTTTGCGTGTCGCACCACTTCCTAGTTCTGCCATTTCCTCCATTTCGACAAAATGCTCTCCTAATGAATATCCTTTTTGAGATACCCACGCCTGAGCCTTGGCAAGCACACGCTCAAAGTTCCAATATTTACCATACCCCATCACACGTACCAGCTTTCGCGAGTTCCACCACTCTTTTCCATCACTATCCACTACTCTCAATTGATCAAATGGGGATTGCAGTTCTGGGATATTATTTGAATTATCTTCCATATTTCTATATTCTTTGCCATTTTAACGTTCAAATATTACAAAACACTTATCTTTGTCAATGGTGGCTAATTCAACTCTTAGAAAAAACTCCACAACATTATAAATTTAGGAAATGTTATTATCCAAAAACTCCAAATCCGATTTATGCAGTTCTGATTCTGAAATTAACCCTAATTTAAATTTTAGTATTCTTCTCAATTTAGTTTTACCACCTCCAGATAAAGCAAAATAATGACTAGAATAATTTATATCCTTAATTTTATTGATATATGAATCATATGATTCTTGGATACCGTCAGTTTCAAGAATATTTTTCAATATGTCAAATAAAACAGATATTCCAATAGTTTTTAAAATTACACTATCACTTGTCGCATTATCCCACAAAATAGTTTTTACAGAACAAAAATATTTCTCTAATATTGAATACAACTCATCGTCCTTTGAGTCTAAATATAAGTACCTAAGTACTGGTTTCCCATTATTAGTAAGCACACTACGTGTTTTATCGCTCCATATACTAGTTTTCTTCATTGCTAACATATCACGATCTTTCTGAGGATTACTAGATATTAAGCTCATAATACCTTCAACCATAGCAGCCGTTGAAAGTAGCCACTTATCCTTATTTACCAAATCTTCCAATTCAGAGAATAATGGAGCCAACTTAATTTTTTGATATAATGGAGATCCCTTACTAAAATTAAATTTTCGTGTGATATATACCGCCAATTTTTCTGGCGACCAAGTATTTTGAGGCTCATTTTCCACATCAAATCCAAATAGTTCTAGTGCCAAACTTTTATCTACACGCTTTTGATTACCATTAATTGTGGCAAATAAATATGCTTGATACGGATTAGGCAAATCAATAAAGATTGAACAAACAAGTTCTATATCTTTACAACTTTCCTCTGCAAAATTGAAAGCATTCAAACGATGTTGACCATCAATTACCAATGACGAAACTTTATTTGGTATAATAAGAGTATAAACATCTGGTAAATCAGTCCGTTGAATATTCCATCTACTATCAATGTTTTCAACCATTTTACCTTCTTGGTCAATATTTGCCGCAATTAATATTGACGTAGGGAAGCTCATTTCATCGGACATAATAAAATTAGCAATTGCTCTTAACCGTTTAGAATCAAGAGGTCTTTGATTACCTTTTAAATTGCCTTCTTTATCATATCTAGCAACAGATGATGTTGAAATTTTCAATAAATCCCTTGCTTTTATTTTTGCGATAAAAAATTCCCCTAATGGTTGAACCACTTTTATTGCTTTTACTTCCATAATTCTAATTACTTAAATTGACTTAAACCGCCTCCAAGTGCATTAGCACTTTCATCTAAAATCTTGTTGTCAAGATTTTGATACCACCATACAAATGGGTAACATGCATATGATAACAATGAAATAATCAATGCACCTAATTTGTTATCATTATTGATTAGGGATATAACCACAAAGCAAAGTACAAAAGAAACTATTGGAATAACATAATTGACAAACACCTCAAATTTCTTATTACTACCTATTAATGACAATATCTTTTCTGCACAGGTCGGAGCTAATGAGGATATTACAATTGTAATAAATCCCACTGAGGCCGCTTTCCAATCCAGGTTATCAAATAATGCTGACAACCAAATAGAGGATGTGCCTAAAACAATAATGATTAGAAGTTGTATCAACTTCATTCGATTATTCTTAATTTTCTCAACAAAGCCCATAATGAATCTAATAAAAATTTCTTGTTTAGCTTATTCCAAATCATTAGTAATTGATTGATTTTGCATCATTTCATAATATAGTAAAACCGATCTTTATCTTTAGTCTATTCTCTCTTGCCATTCAAGATAAAACATTGTCTAGCGCGTTAATATAAATAGGTAATTCTTCATATTCTATTCCAAAATGCTTATCAATCATAAAGTCTACAATCATATCTCCGTCAATGAGGATTATGGGTACTGCACCTCGTTTGATAGAACTTTCCTCTGCTTCCTTAGAAAATGAAGATGTTGTGAAAAATAGACCTTGTTCATATTCGCCTTGAACTGCACCACGAAATGCATCAATTTCTTTTCTGCCAATCTTATTGGAACCCCATCTTTTACACTGAAAGGCTACATTCATATAAGCTAAACCGATTTTGAGCTTACCATGACCATCAATGCCTCCATCGCGACTTTTTTTAGTGACAGTCAGATTGTGAAAACCATACCTCTCTAATAAATTTTTGCAAAACAATTCAAAATCATAAGGATTCAACCCTTTTAGTTGACGAAGAGTTTTTGCTTTAAATTCATGTGTGTACTTATTATGAAGTTCTCTAAGTATAGATAATGGAGTCGCTTCTTTTTTCGTATTATCATGTTTTGTTTGTGCGTTAACAAGTCCGAAAGTGCGACTTCCTTCATCATATAAAAAGTACTTCTTTGAAGATGCGGAAGGATAATCAATACCAACAGAATGCCCCCTAAGTTCAACTCTTAGGACTGACAACGGATCTTGTGCATGAAACTCATACAAAGAATTTTCGATTATTTTTGCATAAATTTCAGAAACAGATAATGTCTCGTCTGAATGTTTTAAGACCTCTATTGCGGCTTCAATAATTGTCCTTCTTTTTTTCATAATCAACTACTTTTCTTTCCAATATTGTACAACTTCAAACAAATCGCCTTTTTGCAACTCTTTAATATTAGATACACATTGCCCGTTATCTAATTTTTCAAGATTCCGCATAGTTCGAGATCCATCCTTTTCACTTAGGCCAAGGAATTTGTTTATAGCTTTTGTGTTGTTAAGGTCGTTTATCGGCAATAGGAATGCAGTTTCACATTCTTGTGAAAAATCGAAATTGCCTTGATTATACTCTGATATACCTTGAGAGAGAAGAACTATAGAGACTCCATATGAGCGAATTTTTCTAAGTAAAACTTCCAAAATCTCCAAAGACTTTTTTTCTCGGAATAAATCGTGAGCTTCATCAATCATTAACACATAACGCATGCTTCGGTTACCATCAATGACTTCTGTGCCACCCATATTTGTGAACACATTAAAGATGTAGTTAATGATGAGGAAGATTGACGTGAATCGAACCGTACTATCCAGCTCACCTGATAGAGAAAAATAATAATTGTTATTTAGGAAGATACTTGGATCATTAACTCTTGACGCAAAGAGTTCATATTCACTAAGACGTTCCATAATTTCAGTAAGAGTATCACGGTTATCGCCAACCGATTCAATTACCAAATCATAGATTTCCTTCAATGAAGGATGCTTACCGTCTTTATGTTGAATAAACGCTTCTTTGGTAGCATCTTTTAGTGTTTGTTGCTGCCTCTTTCCGATATTGGAGTATTTAGCAATAATGTCAACAAACTTATTTATACCTACCAGTTTGTTCTTTTCGTTAACATTGTCAATGAATGAAACGGGATTCAAAGGGAATGGTGTATGAGGCGCATTTATACATTCTGTATGAGTTTCTGTAAAAAAGTCACTCATTTTGTTTTTGTCATCCTCACTCAATCCCTTAAAATCAAGGAACAAGAAGTTGACTTGCCCTTGCGTCTGCTTATATAGTTGACGAAGAAACTCAAGTGCGAATTGGGTCTTGCCGGAACCTGACTTTCCGGCAACAGCAATATGCTGATTATTGTAACGAGTGGAATCGTTGAAACAGCAATATATATTCTCACCTGTCGAAATATTATAACCCACTTTTATTTGGATTGGTCCTGAAAAGGTGGTTTTTGTGATATGTTGATTTCGATTTTCAACACAATCAAATCTTTCAGGAGTATCCTCAATCAAATCAATTCCTTTTCTGAAGTATTCAGTTAAGAAATCGAAGAAAGTATATTGTGGATTGTTTTCAAACAGATAATTTATCTTTTCTAATCCATGGTCAATATGCAACTTTATATATTTGGGAATAAGCTCATCATTTTTAGTTATTCCATATGCCTGACAAATTAAGGCAATATAGAAATCTCTATACTGTCCATCAAACAAAATATGGTCTTTATATTCTTTTCCTTGTGAATCGTAGGTAGAAAATTCCTGTTGGGTAAAGCGTTTTCCCGTAGACAAAGAATAGCCTAATGCAATACGAGCTATCACATTTTCTTTTGTACCCCCAGTAAGTTTTTTTGTTAATTGGGTTACAATGGCTTGATTTTCGCCAGATGTTTTGATGTTAATTTGCATATCCGCTATTGTTGTATTCTTCGAAAAGATTTTCTGGTTTCACTTCAACAAAGTGTGAACCATTCTTCTCATTATTTATTAAATAGGATTTATTTACAATCGGTTGAATATATTGATATTCTTCTTCCGTCAATTCTTTTTTAAGAAGGGGAAAGAGAATCACTTGTTTTGAAACATTTGGATAGAACTTCGTGAGGACATTCTTTGTATGTTGTGGGTCAAATTTCTGCATAGGACTATCTATGAAAACAGGAAAATCAATTTCTGTTTCATCAACCAAAGCACTTAACAGCGCAGATGCAAACATCTGGCGTTCACCCATGGAAAGAATGCTATTGTCAATTTTCTTGTCGTCATATCCAAATAGGCAGATGTCAACATCATCGCCATTGCCATTGATGTCAACAATTACCTTTTTAACAAGATTGGTCTTGTGCAAATATGATTGAAGTTTTGCCTCTAGTTTCTTCGCAAGAGCCTTTTTCTTTTCATCTTTGAAGCGAATAAGGAACTTTTGTATCGTATTGATTAGGCGCGTAGCCTCATTGTCAACTGCGCGGTTCTGATCAGACACATTTATTTTTTTAGAGAGAATCTCCTTTTGCTTTTTGTGAGCAATCACTTGTTCTTTAAGTGATTCTATTTCACTTTGTCTTTTTCCGATTTCAATACCTATAGAATCTATCTGACGGTCGATATTCTCTTTTCGGGTTCTCAAATCTTGAACATAATCGCTCTCTGCCTTTTTCTCAGCCTCTCGAATGTTCTTTTCGATTGTGTATAATTCTGATTTAGCCTTGGTGTATTTGTTAATTAGATTTTCAAAAGAGGACTTACTATCTTTGATTTTCGCAATAATATGCGTAAATTCATCAATCTGCCCTTGGCTAAAGGCATGCAACGTACTGAAGTGCTCAAACTTACTTTCATCAGAAACATTGTAAAAATGCTTTTTGATGAGTTGTCTGATTTGAAGCTCGTAGAAGTCTCTAGTCTTTATATCTATTGAGAAATGAAGTTCCTTCTTTGCTTCTTCAATATCGCCGAGTATGACATCAGTTTTATCATTAACTCCTTCCAACTGAAGCTTGTTCTGCTTATATGCTTTTTCTGTTTCTAATTGGGTTAAAAGTTCAGCCATAATACCTCCAGCCAAGCCAAATGGAATAAGACTGTATAAATCTTTAAGGCTGTCATCTGCTTCCCTTAACACTATGCCAAGTTCCTCCTTTCGATCATTCAATTTTTGCAATTCATCGGCTGACATCATATCGCCTTCACGAATCAATTTTGATTGAAGTTCGGCAGAATTATGACGTTTAAACACTCTGTCTTCTTCCAAATTAGATATTTCTTCGGTCAATCTGTTAATTTCTCCTTCTTTAAAATCGATATCTGCGATTAGCCCATTAAACTCGCGCTTCTCTTGAGGTTTAGCAGATGATTTCCTATAATCATCCTGAATTCTGACCAACTCATTTTTGAGATCTTCGTATTTCTGTATGCCAAGAACTTGTGAGTATGCTAGACTTAAATCTTTTCGTTGTTCCGGAGTGTTTATTTGAGCAAATGATACAATCTTCTCGGCATCAAAGAAAAAGAATTTTGCAATCTCTATTGGAAGTATATAATCCCGGATAAATATTTCCTCTTCTTTTGCAATTTCCTCTTTTGACCCCGTAAACAAATCGTTTTTTCGACCATCAATCAAAATTTCTAATTCGTCATCGCAATTCGTTGCACTATCGTATGAACGAATTATTGTTATTTCGGTACAAGGTGTATCTGGGATTTCTACATCCGTAAATGTTACGGACACAGAGAATCGTGTTTCGCCTTCTTTCTGTGCAGCAAAATTGAGGCTATTGCCAATGTATTTGCTATAGCCACCTTTTTCATCAATTTCTTTACGATATAGTTCATCGACTTTCCCCATGTTCTTACCATATAGGCACCAAACTAATGACATGAGAAAAGTTGTTTTACCGAAACCATTATTACCACTGACGATAATCAGATTTCTATTCCCATTTGGGAAAAGTTCAATCTTGTTCTTTCCTTTATAAATTCGGAAATTATTTAGTTCAATTTCGCGTATCGTCATGATTTCTTTTTATTTACAAATTCCTCTAAACGAGACTCAATTTCTGTTTTTAAGCCACGGCGTCGTTGCATAAGTGACTTGCTTTTCTGAAGCATAAGAAGTTGCTCAATCAATTCACCTTCTTCAAGGTTTTCTTGGCAAATTTCTTTCATCAAATCTGCTTCCAATTTGTTTTTTATCTTGCCCTCTTCCATATTTAATGAGGAATTATAGATTTTGTTATATATTTCTGATACTTGATGTGCAAAGTTAAAATCTCGATACCAATTCACTTGAATTGCAATCAATTCTTGATCAGTAATGAGTTTTATTTCAGGATTATATTGTTGCAATTCATGTTGAACATTTAACAGTCCTTCCAACATTTTCGCTCTATATGTGAAAGTGTAGGGTCCCATATCGTTCACGGCTCTTCTCCCATCCCGTCGCAACGGGAACCGATTCTCAATGATATTCCGTTCTTGATCCAACTTTAACCTAAAATCATAAAGTGGTTGCATCCATTCTCGGCCATTTTTTATAAGCGAACGCATGGACTTATCATCCTTCACAACAGTGCAAGTCCAACAACCGAAACGACTTTGACCACAAGAGCCATGACTCTTGTCTGTTACAACGGTTGGACATTCGTAATCGTCCGCACTCGCATCAACATAAATGTTAAACAGGATTTTGTTATCAAATCCCCAGGGAGATGGAATGGTATTTATTATATACCAAACTTCTTCCAACATCAATTCTTTGATTGGTGCATAGACATATGTATTTGCCAACAGAGTATGATTAGTAAGTCGCTTTCCATGAATTTCATGTTTCTTGATGGAACGAGCGCGAGTTGCACTTTCTGCTTTTCTTGTTCCAATTAAAATTATAGCTTCCCCACACTCGTCTACTTGTTCTATTATAAAACGAGCTGTAGGCTTAATCTTCATTTTCTCAGTACACCATCTAAAAGCCGTATTAGGAACAGGATAACCCTTACCGATAACATTTACCCAAAATGAATCTTCCAGCCTTGGCGTAGTCTTTCGCACAAAAATGGGCAAATCTTCTTCTCTTGCTTTCTTCTCTATTTGGTCAAGGACCTGATCCACATATGTTGCTATTATTGGATTTTCAACCATTGTATCATTGCATACTACATATATAGGTCTACGAAGTTGAAATGGTCCCGGTAGCTCTTTTAATTTTTCGAGTGCAATCCATACAAGCATCAATAATACTGTCGAATCTTTTCCTCCACTAAATCCGATAATCCATGGTCGGACAGATTCGTCAGCATACGCATACTGATCAAGTATTTCATCTATTATATATTCAATTCGTTTATTTCTCATTTTAAATATTTTCCTTGAATCAACTTCTCAGTTTATTGACTGAGAAGTTATGATTTTTTATTCACCAAATCGCCCAACTCTACATCTAGGAGATGCGATATTTTAACCAAAGTTTCAAGATCTGGCTGAGAACTATTTGTACACCATTTAGAAACGGTGGAAGGATTTACATTTAATTGCTCACACAACCATTTATTTGTCCTTTTCTTTTCAGCTAAAACTACTTTTAGACGGTTTATATCTGTTTCCATACAAATAAAATTTATTCTTTATGCGCAAAGATAGTGAAAATTATTCACTTCATGAAATAATCATGACTGATTGTGTGTCACTTTCAATGTCACGTTCTATAATATTAGCG
>OGKZ01002059.1_pt1 | contig 11551 bp, 10 predicted proteins | sample 1572571 | NCBI WGS metagenome assembly OGKZ01 (sample SAMEA2581906, study PRJEB24529) | metagenome | biome: Human gut stool | place: China | collected 2011 | reverse complement strand
TGTAAGCTTCAGACGTGAGCTTTTCGTTGCGGCGGGCGGTCCTGACGGCGGAGACGGCGGCAGAGGCGGCGATATAATATTCGAGGTTGACAGAGGACTTAATACTCTGAATGAGTTTAGACATATAAGAAAGTACGTGGCTGAGAGCGGAGCCGAGGGCGGCAAGGCATTATGCCACGGCAAGGACGGTGCTGACCTTATAATAAAAGTTCCTGAGGGCACCGTAATATACGATGACGTGTCAGGCAAGGTAATAGCCGACATGAGCAACGGCAATGACCGCGAGATCATCTTAAATGGCGGCAGAGGCGGCAGAGGCAACAAGTGGTACGCAACACCTACCATGCAGGTTCCTAAGTACGCACAGCCGGGACAGGAGGCGAAGGAGCTTACGGTGCGCCTTGAGCTCAAGGTAATCGCCGACGTAGGACTTGTCGGCTTCCCTAACGTGGGTAAATCGACATTTCTCTCCCGCGTTTCCAACGCCAAGCCTAAGATTGCCAACTATCATTTCACAACACTGAACCCTAACCTTGGTGTTGTTGACCTTGAGGGTACGGACGGCTTCGTTATAGCGGATATTCCGGGACTTATCGAGGGCGCCTCAGAGGGCATCGGCTTAGGACATGAGTTCCTCCGCCATATAGAGCGAACCAAGGTTATCATCCATATTGTGGACGCAGCAGGCACTGAGGGACGTGACCCTGTTGAGGACATCAAGACAATCAACGCAGAGCTTGAGGCCTACAATCCTGAGCTTCTATCGCGTCCACAGATTATCGCAGCCAACAAGATTGATGCAATCTACACAGGTGACGGCTCAGAGGATCCTGTGCAGCGTCTCAAGGACGAATTCGAGCCTCAGGGCATAGAAGTATACCCTATATCGGCAGTCACCGGAAAGGGTGTCAAGGAGCTCTTATACAAGGTCAAGAAGATGCTTGACAGCCTTGACAAGGAGCCGGTTGTGTTCGAGAGAGAGTACTTCCCTGAGGAGATGTATGATACGGAAGCTTCGCTCAACGTATACAAGGAGACCAACCATGTATTCGTTGTCGAGGGTGAGAAAATTGACAGAATGCTCGGCTACACGAACCTTGACGACGAGAAGGGCTTCGCCTTCTTCCAGCGCTTCCTGAAGGAGAACGGCATTATCGACCAGCTCACTGCCATGGGCATTGAGGAGGGCGATACAGTCCGACTCGGAGAGTATATGGAGTTTGATTTCTACTTCTAATAATTTGTTTATATTTAAAATTTCTTCAAAGACAGATATTTTATTTTATGCCTTTATATTTCGTAAAACTATGCGTATATCGGCATGTTAATATGTTAGTTTCTGCAATATGAAGAAATTATATAATTACCGATATATTTAAAAATATTACCAGTGTTATAAAATAATTTAAAAGGAAAGGAACCATAGATATGATGACAACCAAGCAGCGCGCTTTTTTAAAGGGCTTAGCGATGAATCTTGACCCTATTTTCCAGATTGGCAAGTCCTCCCTCACACCTGAGCTTACCGAAGCTCTAAATGAGGCTCTCAACAAGAGAGAGCTAATCAAGGTCAGCGTTCTCAAGAACTGTCTTGACGACCCTAACGAGATTGCACAGATTGTATCCGAGCGCACACATTCCGAGATCGTACAGGTTATCGGCAAGAAGATTGTGCTCTACAAGCAGGCACCGGACAAGAAGAACAGGAAGATTGAGCTTCCTAGATAATTTTACTGAATAATTTTTAACTGAATACGTTTAACAACTATATATTTTTAGTAAATCCCCGCTTATATTGTGTCAGCAATATAAGCGGGGATTTACTTGCATAAAATGTAAAATTAAAATTTCCCAGGAGAAGCAGTGGAGACAGACGGCGGATGAGATTTTAAACTGCATTATCAAATAGTTATTATTTAACTTTTTATCTTTACATTAGAAGTTAAAAAAGTTAAAATGTAATTGTTGAGGGAATACTATTTTGAGGAGGTGCTATCAATGACTGATGAGAATTACAGCAGACTGAAGGAGAAAATCGCTTCTCTGCCATCAGGCGGTATCACTTACAAGAAGATAAATGGTAGAAAATATGCGTATTACCAGTGGCGTGAAGATGGCAGACAGCGCTCAAGGCGTGTAAAGGCAGATGAACTTGGCGCACTGTCCGAACAGATTGCGCTCCGCAAAGGCTATCAGAGTATTCTTAAGGAAGCTCAGGCAGGATACGGCACGCATAGTAGCATCAACAACACCTCTGGCTCATTCCGCTGTATCGCCAGAACCGGACGTGAGCTGAACGATTTTGTCAAGCCTGTTTCAACATATAAGAAAAGGGAATGTTATAGACAGTTACAGGATTATGTATACGGCGATACCTGCGACAGGGTATATATTTTGTATGGGCTGAGACGCACCGGCAAGACAACACTCATCCGGCAGATTATCTCAGAGATGGACGAAGCAATGCGTAGCCGGACTGCTTTTTTGCAGATACAGGACAACAAGCATTTGAGCGATTTGAACCATGATTTAAAATGCCTTGAAGATGGCGGATACCGATATGTATTTATCGATGAAGTGACCTTACTTGATGATTTCATAGAAGGTGCCGCATTGTTCTCAGATATATATGCTGCCAGCGGAATGAAAATTGTCCTGTCCGGAACGGATTCTCTGGGTTTTATCTTCACGGAGGATGAAGAGTTATATGACCGTTGCATTATGTCACATACAACCTTCATTCCATACCGTGAATTTGAAACGGTACTGGGCATTGCGGGGATAGACAATTACATTCGATACGGCGGAACCATGAGCCGCGGTGGGACTTATTATAATGATGACTCAATGATTTTTGCCACCAAAAAGAGTACCGATGAATATATTGACAGTGCAATTGCACGCAACATACAACACTCCCTTAAAAACTACCAGAATGAAGGACATTTCCGGTCACTTAAGGAATTATATGATAAGAATGAGCTGACAAGCGCCATCAACCGGATAGTTGAGGACATCAACCACCGCTTCACGCTCGAAGTTCTAACTAGGGATTTTAAGTCAAATGACCTTGGCATTTCCGCAAGAAATCTGAGAAAGGACAGGCAGAATCCTAACGATATCTTGGACAACATAGATATCGCAAGGGTTAATGACATCCTCAAGAACCTGTTGGAAATCAAGAACAAGGATGAGCAGAGCGTTGAGCTTCTTGACGAACACCGCGTTGAGATAAAGGAGTATTTAGATTTGCTTGACCTCACCGTTGAGATTGAAACCCGCTGGATGACGGATTTCAACAGAAAAGATACGCGAACCGTATTTTCACAGCCGGGAATAAGATACTCGCAGGCGGAAGCCCTGATTAAATCCCTCATGCGGGATGAGCGCTTCCGCAATCTGTCCCTGCCGGAGAGAAACCGTGTCACTGAACGCATACTTGATGAGATAAAGGGTCGCATGATGGAGGATATCGTTCTCCTTGAGACTAAGCTAAGCAGGAAAAACTGTGAAGTTTTCAAGCTGCAGTTTGCCGTCGGAGAATTTGACATGGTTGTTTTTAATCCGGACGAAGGAAATTGTGAGCTATACGAAATAAAGCACAGCACAGAGCGGACAGAGGAACAGTTCCGACATCTTATAGATGAAAAGAAATGTTCTGAAGCCTCCTTCCGCTACGGCGATATAACCGGGAAATATGTTATCTATCGCGGCGCAGCCACACCTCCTGCAAATGTAAAGAACAGTACAAGTGACACTTGCGGCGTCACATATATAAATGTGGAGGAATACCTCAAAAAACTTCAATAAATAAAATATTGCTATAATATAGCTAAAAAGCTGTAAAACAAGATTACATTTGTTTTACAGCTTTTTTATTTGCAGTTTGTCAAATCATATATTATCTCTTGTATGTTCTTAAATTGCGAAGGTGTCAGCTTTTTCATTGCGCCGTACAGCTTATCAACATCCTGAACATCAATATTAGAATCAAAATCGAAAAATTTCATGGGAGAGATATCCAGATATTCACATATATAGAAGAAATTAGCCATAGACGGAAGTGCCTTCCCGGATTCAATGTTGTTGATATATCCCGGATTCTGTCCGATTGAAAGACTCATGTCGCGCGCCGATACACCTTTTTCCATACGAAGCTGTGTCATTCGCTTTACGAACTTCTCATCGTACAAAGTTTCATCATGCATTAAAACCACCTCAATCCAATATTATATCCGACACTGTTGACATTATGACGGAATGAAAGTGATATTTTGATTGACATATTGGATTTAAAGCGATATTATTACCATAATAACGGAATAAGTGCAATACATTTTATTCAAAACCACAGATTAATGAGGAAGAGACTTATGAACATTAAGATTTTGATTGCTGACCAATCTAAGGAGTACCTTGACAGGCTTATTGATAAGCTACAGGAATACAGTGAACTGGATATCTCAATCGCGACAAGCTATGAAAAGCTTGAAAAAGCCATGAATAATAGCAAATATGATATTATTCTGTTTAATTCGGATTTGAATGATTCTAAGATCACCTTTAACGCGGCTAAGCTTGCCATCTGCCTGTATGATGAGGAGCAGGAGCACAGTGGATTGTATAAAGAACTGAAATTCATCAGAAAGTACCAGCGTATAAGCAGTATTTATAATGAGCTGATTGACAGCTATGCCGATGAAGCGGGATATACCCCTGATTTTTCAAACGGCATTGGAACAAAGATTGTTGCCGTATATTCCCCGATGGGCGGAACAGGAAAGACCACAGCGGCACTGGTGCTCACACAGCAGCTCCAGGCTGCGGGATACAACAGCCTGTTCATAAGTCTGGAACAGACTGACAGCTCAACTATCATATATCCTCATGAGAGGGAGGGAATAACCGAACTCATCGCGGCAGTATCCGGAAGCGAATCGAATGACACAGGCTCCTTTGAGATAAAGCTTAGAAGCACCGTCAAGGAAGGCTCCGGCAGAACAAGCTATATTGAAGGCTTCAGCCGTGTCATTGACTACATGGATGTCTCTGAGGACGATATAGAGAAGCTATTTGAGAAGATTAAGAGTGTAAGCAGTTCCGATTTCGTCATCGTCGATATGAACAGCACTCTCGACAAGCTTTCCAATAAAGTGTTTGAGCTCGCGGACAGGATTGTAATAGTAGAGAAGGACAATGAGATATTCAGGCGCAAGTTCAACATAATAAACTCTTATCCGCCTATTCAGGATGTCTGGAAGAAGGTTGTCACGATTGACAATTTTGCACATGGTTCATACACAGATAAGAACAATGTACATGCTCCGAATATTGGATATATTTCCGATTACGGCACCATCTCAATGGAGGATCTGATACGTGAGACACTAAGAAACGGCAGCATTTCCATTGATAACATAATCGGATAATGAGGATAGCGCGATGTCAAAAGAATTTTTTATGGATGAAGTCACACAGCTAAAAAAGGAAGTACAGGAAGCCGGAAGGCTCAGGGAATATACCCCGGAAGAGCTTGAAGTGCTGGTAAATGAGCTTATAGACAAGAGGATAATCTGGGCAAAATCAAACAACACGGACATATACCGGTTTTACCAGAATATGTCCTTCAAGGATAAGGGAGTACTAAGGTATACCGTCACCGAATCCGTAGGGGGACTTGGTATCCTCGGCAAGATTATCACCGACACTGATATAACAGAGGTAATGATTAACGGATACAACAGGATATTTGTTGAGAAATCAGGAAAGCTTATGCAGCTTGACGAACACTTTGAGAGCGATGAGGACCTTATAAGAATAGTACAGAAATTCGTCAGTGAAATGGACCGAACCATTGATGCCGGAAATCCTATCGTGGATGCAAGACTTGAGGATGGCTCAAGAGTGCATGTTGTTTTCCCTCCGGTAGCACTCAGCGGGCCTACCGTGACAATAAGAAGATTCCCGAAGAATCCTATGACCATGGAGAAGCTGTTAGGGTACGGAGCAATCACCCCGGAGGCAGTTGATTTTCTAAGAAAGCTTGTTGTCTCCCGCCACAATATCTTTATTGCCGGAGGAACCGGAAGCGGTAAGACCACCTTCCTTAACGCGCTGTCCAACTTCATCCCTCAATGGGAAAGAGTAATTACAATAGAGGATTCGGCGGAGCTCCAGATAAGAAATGTTCCCAACCTTGTAAGTCTTGAGACTAGAAAAGCCAACTCCAAGGAGGCCAACGAAATAACCATCCGCGACCTGATTAAGGCAAGCCTTCGAATGCGTCCCGACAGAATCATTGTCGGAGAGGTAAGAGGAGAGGAGGCTCTCGATATGCTCCAGGCTATGAACACAGGACATGACGGTTCACTCTCAACCGGACATGCCAACTCTCCAGAGGGAATGTTGAGCCGACTTGAGACGATGGTGCTCACCGGAAGTGCAGACCTGCCTCTTGATGCGATAAGAATGCAGATAAGCTCTGCCGTTGATTATATAGTACACCTTTCGCGTCTGCGCGACTTTTCAAGAAAGGTAATGTCCATAACTGAGGTGACAGGCTATGAGAACGGAAGGATTATTCTCAACCCGATATACGAATTCAAGGAAGAAAAAAACGGTGATATAAGAAAGGTCACAGGTGCTCTTGTGCGCACCGGCAATAAGATTGTGAACCATGACAAACTGCTCTCGGCAGGAATATACGATTATGAGGAGGACGCCTGATGACTAAAGAGAAGGTTAGAATAAAATATTATGAATGTAATCTCACAAAGGCACAGCACCTTGCCGCGTACCTTATCTTTGTGGCAATTATCTCCGTCATACTTTTCATTTACTACCACAACATAATTGTCTCTCTCATAGGTGCGGCTGTTATTGCCCTGTTTCAGGAAAAAATATATGCCCGCCAGTCCATAAAGAAGAGACAGAATAAGCTCAGAAGCCAGTTCAAGGATTTTCTTGAAATTATCAACATATCGATAAGCGGCGGTGGCGGAAGGAACCTTGAGAACGCCATAAAGGATTCGGAAAAGGAACTGAAAATGCTGTACGGTGAGAGCTCCGATATCGTCAGGGAAATCGGACTTATAATCGCCGATTACCAGCTTGGCAGGAGAATGTCTGAGAGCTTTATGGAGCTGGGTGAGCGAAGCGATGTCGAAGATATAAAGAGCTTTGCAGCGGTATTATCCACCATTGAAGGAAAGACCAGCGACTTCGGTTACATAGTAAAGCAGACACATGACATTATCTGTGACAAGACAGCAATCATAATGGAAATCCAGACCAGCATTACATCTTCTAAATCCGAAGCATATATGATGTTGGTAATGCCACTTGTGATTGTCATAGCAATGTCCGCCATGGGAAGCGGCTTCATGGACTCACTTTTCACCACGACAAGCGGCAGAATCGCCGCCACAATAGGTGTAATTTCAATGATTGTATCTTATGTTCTTGCGATGAAAGCAACCAATATAGATGTGTAGGAGGACAATATGATTTCAATATTATTGATGGTGGCAGCCACACTGCTTGTTATCTTCCTGTTATACCTAACCCTCACGGCACCGCAGGAGAATGTGATTGAAATAATCACCTCCAGGTCATGGTACTACAATTTTCTGAGCCAGGATATAGCGGAAAAGAAGGAGAGCTGCATATCAGAGCACCGGAAATATCACAGACAGTCCGATAAGAAGGCAGCCTCAAAGGTCAAAGCATTCGAAAAACAGCAGGCTGAATACGAAAAGCTGTCAAGCGGCTACTCAAGCGGAAAGAAACTGTCGATTGCAGATTTGCTTGTGCTTGCAGGCTATGGCTTTATCAGCATGTTCAAGCTGCAGATGGGCAGCGGCTTTTTTAAGAGCATAATAACATCCTGTGAGCAGTCCGGCTTCAGGCTTCTTGACAAGGAACAGAAGACCGGCGAAAAGAGAAATGCCATGATATACGCCACATACATGTATGCCACACTCATTGCCTACAGTCTGTGCGGAATAATTCTGGCGCTGCTCGTCTCCGGCATTATGCTCGCGATGGGCATGACAGGCATGATGTGTCTCATTGCCCCTGTTGTGTGCTTTGTGATAATGCTTGTTCTCGCGTATGTACCACTTGACACAGTCCGGAATAAAGCGGCTATCAGAAAGGAGGCTATCGACATGGAGATAGCCGATGCGGTGTCAAAGCTCACGCTTCTGGTCATCGCCGGAATGAACATCAACAAGGCGCTTATCGAAGTAGCCAATGGCGGCGACGGCATAATCTACCGCGAACTCAGGCAGACCTTAGCCGAAACCGGGCAGGGCGTATCGTTTGAAACCGCCTTCATGCACATGCAGTCAAGATGCAGCAACAGATATCTTGACAGACTTATAAGTATCATAACCAAGAGCTATACCTCAGGAAATATGGGATTAGCCTCCGATTTAAAATCAATCAATGATGACTGCTGGCTTGAGAAAAAGCATATAGCAAGGCGAAAGGGTGAAGCCGTCGCCAACAAATTATTCGTTCCGACAATGATCATGTTCGTCGGAATACTTGTCATAATTATTATTCCTGTACTCTCCGGATTCAATTTCTAGGGTTCAGGCTTTAATAATAAATTACAATCAGCACATATAGCTGAGATAAAAAAGGAGGGCATGCACATGTCATTAATTGACAATCTGTACATCAAAGCTACAACAAGATTAACCAAGTTCAAGGAAAATGTAGTTGATTTCTTTGAAAGCGACGACGGAGTATCCAACATTGTCGCTACAATCATTCTTGTGCTTATTGTTGTATTACTTCTTGGTCTTTTATGGGGCTTCCTGCAGGGATGGCTCGGCGATTTAATCGACAAGATTAAGAATGGCGGAAATGAAGTTGAGACTTCCGGAAGCTGGTAATGATTTAATCTAAAGATGACTTGAGGGAAGAATGATGATGAAAGCATTAAAGGATCAAAAAGGTGATGTAGTGGTGGAGGCAGCAGTTATATTTCCCGCCGCTATATTGATGGTAATAATATTGCTGTATCTGTCAATTATTCTTTTCCAGAAAGCGAATCTTCAGGCAGGTCTTGAAACGGCACTTACCTACTATAAGTCCACTGTGACGGATATGTATGTAAGTGCCCAGAAAGCTGCTGTCTATGAAGCAAAAGATGGAACAAAATATCTAGTGATCCATTCCGGAAGTCGAAATCTCGGGAAACAGGTGTACCCTCAGCGTTGAATTCCAGGTTGGCGGGTTGTATGGCGTTTTGTTTCACGTAAGTTACTCGAATCACAAGGCGTAGCACGATCTTAACGATGTGTGCCTGAGGGCGCAAATTTATACACAAAATGTCTGATCGGACTTGTTCGGCGTACAAGTGTACGCTATCTTGCGACTCGAAACTTTAAAATAGTGATGACTTACAGAGGTATTGAATGAAACGTGCAGTGATTACTGGCTTGGGCATCGTTTCCAGCATCGGTAATAACCAGCAGGAAGTCCTGGCATCTCTGCGTGAAGGACGTTCAGGGATCACTTTCTCTCAGGAGCTGAAGGATTCCGGCATGCGTAGCCACGTCTGGGGCAACGTAAAACTGGATACCACTGGCCTCATTGACCGCAAAGTTGTGCGCTTTATGAGCGACGCATCCATTTATGCATTCCTTTCTATGGAGCAGGCAATCGCTGATGCGGGCCTCTCTCCGGAAGCTTACCAGAATAACCCGCGCGTTGGCCTGATTGCAGGTTCCGGCGGCGGCTCCCCGCGTTTCCAGGTGTTCGGCGCTGACGCAATGCGCGGCCCGCGCGGCCTGAAAGCGGTTGGCCCGTATGTGGTCACCAAAGCGATGGCATCCGGCGTTTCTGCCTGCCTCGCCACGCCGTTTAAAATTCATGGCGTTAACTACTCCATCAGCTCCGCGTGTGCGACTTCCGCACACTGTATCGGTAACGCAGTAGAGCAGATCCAACTGGGCAAACAGGACATCGTGTTTGCTGGCGGCGGCGAAGAGCTGTGCTGGGAAATGGCCTGCGAATTCGACGCGATGGGTGCGCTGTCTACTAAATACAACGACACCCCGGAAAAAGCCTCCCGTACTTACGACGCTCACCGTGACGGTTTCGTTATCGCTGGCGGCGGCGGTATGGTAGTGGTTGAAGAGCTGGAACACGCGCTGGCGCGTGGTGCTCACATCTATGCTGAAATCGTTGGCTACGGCGCAACCTCTGATGGTGCAGACATGGTTGCTCCGTCTGGCGAAGGCGCAGTACGCTGCATGAAGATGGCGATGCACGGCGTTGATACCCCAATCGATTACCTGAACTCTCATGGTACTTCGACTCCGGTTGGCGACGTGAAAGAACTGGCAGCTATCCGTGAAGTGTTCGGCGATAAGAGCCCGGCGATTTCTGCAACCAAAGCCATGACCGGTCACTCTCTGGGCGCTGCTGGCGTACAGGAAGCTATCTACTCTCTGCTGATGCTGGAACACGGCTTTATCGCCCCGAGCATCAACATTGAAGAGCTGGACGAGCAGGCTGCGGGTCTGAACATCGTGACCGAAACGACCGATCGCGAACTGACCACCGTTATGTCTAACAGCTTCGGCTTCGGCGGCACCAACGCCACGCTGGTGATGCGTAAATACAACGCCTAATCAGCATGTGATGCGCAAAGGGGAGCCACCGGCTCCCCTTTTTTGTCATCTTGACAGGGTAAGAGCCCGCAGGCACACTGCTCGCGGATCCATTAGTCTCTCCACTAATGCGTAAGCGTTTAACGTCAACCAACGCGCCTTAACCCTGATAATCAGGTGGAGGGGGCGTGTCGCTTTGCTCGCCTTACTCTGCGAATCTGGAGTAATGCATGTCCGCAGTTACTGAAACAACATCCAATTCTTCGGCGAATTTTTCGCTTTTCCGTATTACGTTTGCCGTCTTTTTGACCTATATGACCGTTGGTTTGCCGCTGCCGGTGATCCCGCTCTTTGTCCATCAGGAGCTGGGATTTGGCAACACCGTGGTTGGCGTGGCGGTAGGGATCCAGTTCCTCGCCACCGTTCTGACCCGGGGGTACGCCGGGCGCCTGGCAGACCAGTACGGCGCTAAACGTTCCGTCCTGCAGGGGATGCTGGCCTGCGCCCTGGCGGGCGCGGCATGGCTGGCCGCTGCGCTGCTGCCGCTGCCGGTGCTCGCCAGGCTCGGCCTGCTGCTGCTGGGCCGCTTGATCCTCGGGTTTGGCGAAAGCCAGCTGCTGACCGGAAACCTGAGCTGGGGGATGGGCCTGGTGGGACCGGCCCGTTCCGGCAAAGTGATGTCATGGAACGGCATGGCGATGTACGGCTCGCTGGCGGTGGGCGCCCCGCTGGGATTATTGATCTATAGCCATTTTGGCGTGGCGGTGCTGGCCTGTGTCACCATGGGACTACCGCTCGTCGCCTGGCTTATTAACGGTACCGTGCGCAAAGTGGCGGCCCACGGAGGCGAGCGGCCTTCACTCTGGAGCGTCATCGGCATGATCTGGCGGCCGGGCATTGGCCTGGGCCTGCAGGGTGTCGGC
>OGKZ01002057.1_pt1 | contig 11563 bp, 14 predicted proteins | sample 1572571 | NCBI WGS metagenome assembly OGKZ01 (sample SAMEA2581906, study PRJEB24529) | metagenome | biome: Human gut stool | place: China | collected 2011 | reverse complement strand
GGTATATGGACTTGATGAACGTATGTAGTACAGTGTGAAAAATAGATTTTTTACACGCGGGATTTGTGTCTGCGCACATTTGGCACAAAACTCGTAATGCGTAAAAAGCGTGCGCAGAAATGAGGAGTATTATGGCACATTTAACAATAAATTTCAGGTCAAAGGCACTTGGTATGCCGGTTATGCTTGATGTTCTTATGCCACAGGGAAAGGGTGGCTATAAGACGCTGTATCTTCTGCACGGAGCCGGCGGAGATTATGCAAGCTGGGTTCTTAATACACGAATAGCAGATTATGTTAATAATAGAAATATAGCAGTTGTTATGCCTTCTGGTAAGAATAGATTTTATATTAATAATGAGTACGGCAGGAAATTTTATACGTATATAACTGAGGAGCTTGTGAGTCAGTGTGAGAAATGGTTTGATATAAGCCGTAACGCAGAGGACAGATATATAGCTGGTATGTCAATGGGCGGATATGGTGCAGTTTATGCGGCACTTAAGAAACCGTCTATGTATAACACCGCATTTGCATATTCAGGACTTCTTAACATACTTGAGCGTTATGATAAACCGCAGGGAATAGATATGTTTCCGGTGTTTGGAACAAGGCAGCAGCTTATAGATAATGGTTATGACCTGTATACACTGGTTGATGAATATGCTGATAATGAAGAAAAAATGCATACGAAATACATAATAGCCTGTGGAACAGAAGACCCAAGAATACATATGAGCAGGCAGTTTGGTGAAGCGCTTACAAGAGCTGGCATAGACAATGTATACAGGGAAAGTCCCGGAGAACATAATTTTGCATACTGGGATTATTGTATAGAACAGACGGTTAAGTATATATGCGGGGAGGACTCATTATGGCAGTAATGAATATAAATGTATTTTCGGTTATGTTAAGGCATGGAATGGATGTGACAGTGGTGCTTCCTGACGATATAGATGAGGGAGAGCAGCTTAAGTGTGTGTGGCTGTATCACGGCGGAAGTGGTGATAACACAGAATGGCTGTATCATACACCACTTGTTGATACAGTTGAGAAGAGGCATTTTGCGGCAGTGCTGCCAAATGTGGATGATTCGTGTTTTGTAAATATGAATATAGGCAATAAGTATGAAAATTATGTTGCAAAGGAACTTCCATCAATAATATGGAATATGTTTAAGTGCATATCTGATAAAAGAGAGGATAACTATGTGTCAGGATATTCCAATGGTGGATATGGATGTCTTCATACAGTACTTAAGTATCCTAAGAAGTTTTCCAAGGTAGGAGCATTTTCAGCGGGAGATAAAGCAGATTCAGCGTATGTAAACGATGGAAGTGCTAAGGCTAAAGGAAGAATTAATCTTTTTGGAGATGGAGATATACATAATACAGATTACTGTCTTACATATCTTGCAGACAAGCTGATAGCAGCTGATACAGATATTATACCAGACGTATATCATGCATGCGGAGGCAGAGATCCATGGCTTGATATGAATCATATTGTAAGAGATTATTTTCTTGAACATAAGGATGTATATAAGAATTATACATATGATGAGATAGACGAACTTGGACACGAGTGGCGTTTCTGGGATATAGAGCTTAATAAGTTCCTTGACTATGCCGGTCTTAAGGAAGTAAGGCCAGCAAAGGTCTAGGTAAACTTATAATAATACTTAAAAACATTATTAAATCAGTTATTATATGATGTGAGTGTCCCAAGAAATAGACTTTTTATACTTGGAACATTTACATCATAATATAAAAAATGAAAGATTTACTCGGATACAACCTGCGCATTTTTAACGGATAAAGTCTTATAGGTTTCAAATGTGAATTTTTTATCGAGTATATCTCCAATAATAGCGACAACTTTTCCCATAGTGAAGGCGGCAAGTATAGTTCCGATACCAAGACCATCGATATGTCCTATAAAGAAGAATGTCATACAGCCAGTAACAAAAAGGCATATTACATCAAAGCTTATCTTAATGCGTGAATAGCGGACTTTTGTAATAGCAGACAGTTCTCTAGGGAAAAGGTCAGTTGGTATGATAGGAAGCTTACATCTGTTTGAAAGTGCAATTCCTATGCAGAGGAGCAGATAACTTACTATAAAGTAGATAATCTGTAAAGGCAGTGTCTGAGGAAGTATATTTATCCATGCCTTGTGTACGTCAAGCAGTTCAGAAAATGCAAAGCCTACGATGAAGCTGCAAAGGTAAGATGGAACGAATTTCTTCCTTAGTATCATAAGTGTAAGGATAAGAGTTCCCTGAAATATATAAGTCCATGTTCCAAGCGACAGCTTAGGTAACACAAGTGAAAATGCATAAGGAACACTGGATATGGCAGATATTCCAGAGCCTGAGTGAAGCATAAGCACAACGCCGAAGCTGTTTATTATGACGGCTATGAGTAGTGCAAGCTCTCCACGGAATACTGGTTTGTCTGCTGTGTTTTTTGTCTGGTTAGTATTGTTGTTTTTCATTGTTATTTCTCCATTCGTAATTATTGGATTATGTAAGTGTGAAAATGTGTTTTGACACTTACATATTTAGGTGATGTCGTGGGAGGACTAATGTGGGTTTAGAATTTTTGCCCCTGTCATCATTTAGATTACAGTTACATAGTTTAGTTTTATATTATTCATAAGACAAATAAATAATATTTATAGATGTATAGATTTTGTCTATGAATTGAATTGGTATGAAAATGCATTTTTATACACTGTATTTGTGTATGCGCACATCTGGCACAAAGTTGTTATATTCAAAAATGTGCGCGGAGATGGTGATTATTATGAATTTATATTATATAAAGTACTTTGTCACACTGGCAGAGTACAAGCATTATACGAAGGCGGCTAATGCGTTGTGTATAACGCAGCCCAGTCTTTCACATGCTATAGCCCAGCTTGAAAAAGAGCTTGGTGTTCCACTTTTTGAACGTAGTGGCAGAAATACAACGCTTACAAGGTTCGGGCAGGAATTTCTTGTGTATGCAAAGCAGACATTAAGCACGATTGATGAGGGCGTGGAGTCAATAAAGAAAAGTGCAAGGGGAGATGGCATTATAAGACTAGGATTCTTAAGACCGCTGGGTGTCGATTATATTCCGGAGCTTGTAACTGAATATATGAAGAAGAACAGAGGGCGTGATATACAGTTTACTTTCCACACGGATGTGACCGGAAGGCTTGTTGATGGAATGATTGACCGGAAGTATGATGTCCTGTTTTGTTCACGTCCCGATGAGGCATGTGGACTTACAGCTAAGAAGGTTATGCAGGAAAAGCTTGTTCTTATAGCGCCGAAAGGTCATTCTGTGATGTCAGCGTGTGATGGTGATGGTAAGATTAAGCTTGTAGATACACTTTCGTATCCATATATATTTTTTGATAAAAGCTCTGGTATGAGAGGTGTGGTTGATGAGCTTTTTAACAAATGTGGTTCATTTCCGGACATTGCATATGAAACGGAGGAGGATGAAGTGGTAGCAGGACTTGTTGCGGCAGGGCTTGGAATAGCCGTGATTGCAGATATACCGCTTATTCACCAGATGAAGCTTGATATAGCAGACATAGCAGAGCCAGAGTATGAGCGAAGTATATATATGGTGACAGACAATAGTATCTATATGCCACCAGTGGTATCGGACTTTGTGAATTATGTGATGAGCACAAAGAAAAATGAAGCAGATAAAGAGTTAATTTAACAAGCACAAAGAAATTTTGCGTGAAAAATAGATTTTCACACGCGAGGATTGTGTCTGCGCGCACCTGACACAAACACGATATGTGCAAAAATGTGCGTAGAAAAGAGGATTGATATGATAAAGTATACAGTTAAAGATATAGAAGAGCCGGACTTTGGATGTGAAGGTCTTCCGGACGGACAGGTTATAACTGATAAAGTTACACTTAAGGCAGAAAATGGGGATATTATTAAACTGGATGTAGCAGATGCGTATCTGTATGAGAAGGATATAAATGTCGGCGATAGAGTCTATATAGATAAATCTGCGGAAAATGTTATTACAAAGTGTTAAAATCGGAGAGGATAACTTATGGGATATGATATAGGGAAAGAGAAAAGAGAAGCGATAGATGCTGGATACAGGGCAATTAATAGTTTAAAGACAGCCAGAGATAATCTGAACAGTGCAAAGAATTGGGGATTATTGGATATGTTTGGCGGTGGATTTTTCTCCACGATGCTCAAACATTCTAAAATAGATCAGGCAAGACAAAACATGGAACAGGCAAAGTATGATCTTCGTAATTTCAGCAGAGAATTAAATGATGTGAATATTGCATGTGATTTGAATATCAATATAGGAGATTTTTTGTCTTTCGCAGATTATTTTTTTGATGGATTTGTTGCTGACTGGATGGTACAGGATCGAATCAATAATGCCAGATATCAGGTGGAAGAAGCTATCCGTAGAACGGAATATATCATAAGCCAGTTACAGCGTATGTAAAGAAAATATATCTTAATATTAATGTTGTTACTTGCACATTTATGGAGGAATAAGATAATGTCAAAGGATGAATATTTAATTACAGATGCGCCTCTAAAAGCGCTGACAATATTTGCAATGCCTATGATTCTGGGAAGTTTTTTCCAACAGGTATATAATATGGCTGATTCAATAATAGTTGGTCAGTTTGTCGGCTCATCTGCACTTGCAGCGGTAGGTGCCTGCGCTGCACTTACGAATGTATTTATATGTGTAGCACTTGGTGCTGGTGTAGGTGCCGGGGTGCTTGTGAGCCGGTACTTTGGTGCCAGGAATTATAGTAAGATGAAGACAATTGTGTCAACATCATTGCTCAGCTTTTTGATCTTAAGCATATTTCTTGGCATATTTGGTTTTGGATTTTCTAATATAATGATGAATGCATTACAGACACCTGCTGATATACTGGATGAAGCAGTATTATACCTGCGTGTTTATTTTGTAGGATTTCCGTTTTTGTTTATGTATAATATCCTTTCAACGATGTTCACCTCAATCGGTGAGTCAAAGATTCCGCTGGGACTTCTGATATTTTCTTCTATACTGAATATTATTATGGATCTATGGATGGTGGCTGGCTTAGGTCTTGGAGTGTTTGGTGCAGCACTTGCAACACTTATTGCACAGGGGATTTCTGCTGTGTTTTCACTTTTGATATTCCTTTACCGGATGCGCAGATATGAAAGCAGCTTTAACTGGTTTGACAGACAGGAGTTATGTTCTATGCTTCGAATTGCTGTACCATCAGTTCTACAGCAGTCAACAGTATCCATTGGCATGATGATAGTACAGGCGGTTGTAAATCCCTTCGGTACACAGGCACTTGCAGGCTATTCGGCAACAATGAGAGTAGAAAATGTTTTTTCCCTGATTTTTGTATCCATTGGAAATGCCGTTTCACCATATGTTTCCCAGAATCTGGGTGCAAAACAGAACCAGCGTATCAAAAAAGGATACCATGCTGCAATTGTATTAGATATATGTTTTGCAGTTCTTGCCTTTATAGTGATTGAAACATTACATACTCAGATTTCTTCGTTATTCCTGGGTAAGGATGGAACCGATTTAGCATATCAGGTGTCCGGGGATTATATGAAATGGCTTGGTTATTTTTTCATTTTTATGGGTATCAAGATGGCAACAGACGGGGTTCTTCGTGGACTTGGAATCATGCGGCCATTCCTCATTGCTAATATGGTAAATCTTGCAATCCGTCTGTTGGTTGCCCTTATATGTGCTCCGCGTTTTGGCATTGCATATGTATGGCTTGCTGTACCGGCCGGCTGGTTTGCCAACTTTCTAATTTCCTATGCAGCACTCAGAAAATCATGGCCGGCTGAAAAAACAGCCGGATTTTAATAAAACTGCAAATTACAATGTATAACGCCCTGTTAAAAACAGGATTGACAATTGGCAGTATAACAGATATAGTAAAAGGTGCAAAAACAAATAGATGTGAACAGAGTAGAAGTCATGCGTAAAGTGTCAATGGACGGGAAGTTGCCATTGAACGAAAAATCCCTGTAAAGTGGATTTGCGATGTGCCTTCGCATCCGCTGTCAGAAAATACAAAGCATTCATTTCCTGAGAACGGGTATGAATGCTTTTTTGTTTACATAAGAAAAGAGGAAAAGATGGAGAGTGAAAAAATAAAAGCGGGTGTCCGGCTGATATTAGAAGGATTGGTGAAGACATGAAACGTGTAAATCTAATATATAGACATCCTTTATATCAGAAAAAATATAATGCGCTGCAAAAGGCTGAGGAACACCGGAAATTTTGTAATCATACGCTGGAGCATTTTCTGGATGTTGCAAGACTGATGTATATTTATTCGGTGGAACAGGAACTGTCCATATCAAAAGAGGTCATATATGCAGCGGCATTTATGCATGATATCGGAAGAATAGATCAGATAGAAAAAGGGATTCCACATGAAATGGCGGGAGCGGCCCTGTGTGACAGAATCCTGCCGGACTGCGGTTTTGCAAAAGAAGAAATCAACCTGATAAAGGACTTTATTCTACATCACCGGATAAAAGACACCGGCGCGGACACGCCTTTATACGAAATGTTATACTGGGCGGATAAGAAATCAAGAAACTGTTTTGCGTGCGCGGCGCAGGCGGAATGTAACTGGGACAGACAGAAGATGAATCTGGAAATTGATTATTAATAAGCTGCAGGCAGCAGCAGATAAGGAATGGAGATTGTATGAAAATAGGTAATAAAGAGTTTGATTTAAGCAGCCACCGTTATATAATGGGAATTTTGAATGTAACACCGGATTCTTTTTCGGATGGCGGTAAATTTAATACGCTGGATGCAGCATTAAAGCATACAGAGGAAATGATACGGGATGGAGCGGACGTCATTGATATCGGAGGGGAATCCACCAGGCCGGGACATGTAGTGATTTCTGAAGAAGAAGAAATTGCAAGGGTAACACCGGTGATTGAGGCGGTGAAAAAGCATTTTGATATTCCGGTTTCAATTGATACCTATAAGGGGAAGGTCACACTTGCGGCATTGCAGGCGGGAGCGGACCTTGTAAACGATATCTGGGGCTTTAAGCATGACCCGGAAGTTGCAGCATATACAGCAAAATATAACGCGGCATGCTGCCTTATGCATAACAGGAATGAAGCCGTATATGATGATTTTCAAAAAGATTTTATCCGGGATATGCAGGAGTGCATTGCAATTGCAAAGAAAGCCAATGTACCCGATGATAAGATTATGCTGGACCCCGGCGTGGGATTTGGCAAAACGTATGAAATGAATCTTGAGATTATCAATCATCTTGAAATCATGAAGCAGCTCAATTATCCGGTATTACTTGGAACGTCCAGAAAATCCGTGATTGGACTGACACTTGATTTACCGGCGGATGAGCGGGTGGAGGGAACACTGGCGACAACGGTTATCGGTGTCATGAAAGGCTGTTCCTTTGTAAGAGTTCACGATGTAAAAGAAAATTACAGAATTATTAAGATGACAGAGGCAATCCTGTCAAAATAGCAACAAAGATGGCAGATGAGAAATCATCACTTTACAACAAGCTGCTTAGAAATGGGGATTAAATGGATAAAATTTCAATTGATAAATTAGTTGTGTTTGGCAACCATGGTGTTTTTGAAGCCGAGAATACGTTAGGACAGAAATTTCTGGTTTCTGTCGTGGTGTATACCGATACCCGAAAAGCGGGATTGACGGATGATCTGGCGTGTTCCGTAAATTATGGGGATGTAAGCCGGGATATTTTAAAGTTTTTTCAGAATAATACATTTAAACTGATTGAAACCGTTGCTGAGAAACTTGCACAGGAATTACTGCTGCGGTATGATTTGGCGGAAAAAGTAGATGTGAAAATAGAAAAACCGTGGGCACCTGTTGCGATTCCCGTAGACAGTGTCAGTGTTGAAATATCAAGAGGATGGCACAGGGCATATATTGCAACCGGGTCGAACATGGGCGATAAAAAAGCATATCTTGACGAGGCTGTAGAAAAACTAAAAAACCATCCGCATTGTAAGGTCGTAAAGGTATCCGATTATATTACGACAGAGCCTTACGGCGGTGTTGAACAGGATGTCTTTTTAAATGGGGCATTAGAGATTAAAACCCTGCTGTATCCGGAAGAACTGCTGGCGCTTCTTAACAGAATTGAGGCAGAAGCGGGGCGTGAACGGACCATACACTGGGGACCGCGGACACTGGATCTGGACATTTTGTTTTATGATGACTGTATCATAGATACTCCGGCACTGACCGTGCCGCATATAGATATGCAGAACCGCGGTTTTGTATTAATTCCGATGGCACAGATTGCGCCGTATCACAGACATCCGGTTTTAGGCTGCACGGTAGGACAGCTGTTAAGCAGACTGGATGGTTCGTTATCATAAATTTAAAATCAAGAGGAAAAGTATGATATATACAGAAGCAGAGCATTTTATAAAGGAATCACATAATGAAGTCATAAGACTTGGTCTTGGCAGAATAGAAGAATTACTGGAAAGACTGGGCTGTCCGCAGAAAAAGCTTAAATTTATCCATGTTGCAGGAACCAATGGAAAAGGTTCTGTGTGCGCCATGACAGCAGAAATCCTTAAAACGGCAGGATATAAGACAGGACTTTTTACATCGCCGGTGATATCTGCGTACCGGGAACAGTTCAGGATAAACGGAGAAATGATTTCCGAAGAAGAATTTGTAAGATATGCAGAGTTGGTAAGAAATGTATGTACGAAGATGACAGATGTTCCGTCTGAATTTGAAAAGGCTGTGGCACTTGCTTTTTTATATTTTAATGAAAACAGGTGTGATTTTGTGGTGCTGGAAGTCGGCATGGGCGGCTGTGATGATGCAACCAATGTAATTGAAGTTCCGGAGGTTGCAGCAATTGTCAATATTGATTATGACCATATGGGATTTCTGGGAACAACACTGGAAGAAATTGCGCAGAAAAAAGCAGGGATTATTAAAGAAAACGGAACGGTCGTAATAGCCGGACAGAGTGAAATCGTCATGAATGTACTGATAAAAAAATGTCAGGAAAAGAAAGCCGGTTTTAAAAGCACGGATGTACAAAATATTAAAATTACGGACAGAAGCATACATGGGCAGACCTTTGGGTATAAACAGTATGCAGGCATAAGACTTTCTTTATTGGGAGATTATCAGTGTGAAAATGCTGCGGTTGTACTGGAAATAATGGACTGTCTGACCCGGAAGGGATATCGGATACCGGTAAATGCAGTTTATGACGGAATGAAAAACGTTTACTGGCAGGGGCGGTTTGAAATTTTGTCAGAAGCACCGCTGTTTATTGTCGATGGTGCGCATAACCCGGATGGAATCAACGCGCTGCGCGCAAATTTAGAAAACTACTTTACAGGCGAAAAGTTTATTTTTATAACCGGAATCCTGCGCGACAAGGATTACAGTCAGATGCTTAGGACAATGCTTCCTTACGCAGCCTCTTTTATCACGATTGCACCGGACAGCCCGCGTGCCTTGAGTGCGGATGAGTGCGCAGATGCAGTCAGAAAATGCGGTTATACAGGAGAAGTATCTGTAATGGATACTATAGAGGAAGCAGTTCAATCAGCATATAGGATGAGTCAAAAGAAAAATACCGGCGTGTGTGCGTTTGGCTCTTTATACAGCGTGGGAGCAATAAGCAGGGCAGGGACAATAAAGCTGCGATGAAACAATTTTAATAAATGACCTTCTTGCATAAAAAAATACATTGACATGTCAGTACTGACATGTTAGTATGATGATAACAAAGAAATCAGACATGTATTTTATATTTAAGGAGGTATTTTATAATGGAGATGACGTTAAGGTGGTACGGACCGGGATATGACAGTGTTACCCTTAAACAGATCAGACAGATTCCGGGAGTGAAGAATGTCATTACGACACTTTTTGGAAAGCAGGCAGGGGAACTATGGCTGCCAGAGGAAATCGCAGAGCTTAAAAAGATTGTCAACGATGCAGGACTTGGAATTGCAGGGATTGAATCTGTGAATGTGTCAGATGACATTAAGATTGGAACTGCAAAAAGAGATGAGCATATTGATAATTATATTAAAACGCTGCAGGCACTGGGCGAAGCGGATATTCATATGGTATGTTATAATTTTATGCCTGTATTTGACTGGACGCGAACAGAGCTTGCAAGGGTACGGCCGGACGGTTCGACGGTATTGGCATATAATCAGGACACCGTAGATATGATTGATCCGGAACATATGAGGGAATCCGTTGAAAAAATGTCCAATGGCTTTGTAATGCCGGGATGGGAGCCGGAGAGATTAGACAGATTAAAAGAGCTTTTCGAAATGTACCGGGATGTTGATGCAGAAAAGTTGTTTGACAATCTTGTATATTTTCTGGAAGCAATCGGACCGGTATGTGAAAAGTATGATATTAAGATGGGTATTCATCCAGATGACCCAGCATGGCCAATATTTGGACTTCCAAGAATTATGACTGGTAAGGATTCTGTTACAAGACTTTTAGATGCAGTAGATAAGCCATACAATGGAATTACACTTTGTACAGGTTCATTTGGTTCTAACCAGAACAATGATATTCCTGAAATTATCAAGGCTTGTAGAGGAAGAATACCATTTGCTCATGTAAGAAATCTTAAGTATAACACTCCTAGAGATTTTGAAGAAGCAGCTCATTTATCTTCAGATGGTTCAATGGATATGTACAAAATAATGAAGACATTATATGACACAGGATTTGATGGTCCAATCAGACCTGACCACGGAAGAATGATTTGGGACGAAGTTGCTATGCCAGGTTATGGTCTTTACGATAGAGCGTTAGGTGCAACTTACCTTAACGGTTTATGGGAAGCTATTAACAAGTCAGCTAAATAATTATTGTTGATTAATAACATTTAATATATAAAGCAAGTTCCACTTCTGTTGCAATAAGCAATAAGTAGTGGACTTGCTTGTATGAAAATATAATTTCTGATAACGTACTATAAGTAATGGTGTTATGAGCAAGCAGAAAATCAAACTTTCTACTTGACTATATTTAAGTTATAAAGGTTGTTGTAACATTTCAACTACTTTTATAATAGAATGGAGGATATATGATACTTTCATTAGAAGGTCTTAAAAATAAAGAAGAATGGGAAAAGGCAGGCGTTAAGTTGCCTTCATACGATGTTGAAAAAGTAGTAAAGAATACAAAGGACTCACCAGTTTGGGTTCACTTTGGAATTGGTAACATTTTTAGAATATTCATTGGTGGAATTGCAGATACACTTATTGAACAGGGATTATCTGATAAGGGTATTACTTGTGTTGAAACATTTGACTTTGATGTAGGCAAAATCCCTATGCATGCATCCAGAACAATACAATGCAAACCACAAATCAAACCACAGTGCACAAGGGATTTTTAGGTGGTTCAGAGATCACATCCAGTGACTCCTACGTCCACCCCTCACACAGTGAGGACACACTACTCAAGAACTGAGTGCAACACACACACTGGAG
>OGKZ01002054.1_pt1 | contig 11585 bp, 8 predicted proteins | sample 1572571 | NCBI WGS metagenome assembly OGKZ01 (sample SAMEA2581906, study PRJEB24529) | metagenome | biome: Human gut stool | place: China | collected 2011 | reverse complement strand
TTGACAAGGGAATGCCGATTGAACAGGTGCAGCAGCTTTTAGGACACCAGAAAATTGACACAACGATGCACTATGCAATGGTAAAACAACAAAATGTGAAATTGGCACATAGGAAATTTATAGGATGAGGAAAAATATGATTGTGACGCTAAAAGATATTACGACCAAAATAACAAAAGGGACAACGCCGACATCTATTGGATGTAAATTTGAGAAAAGCGGCATTAATTTTATTAAATCAGAGTCTTTAGTCGATGGGAAAACGATTGATAAAAGTAAATTTGCCTTTATCTCGGAGCGGACACACGAAAGGCTAAAAAGATCTCAAATTGAGAAAAACGATATCCTTTTCTCGATGGCCGGTATGTTCTTGGGCAAAACGGGAATTGCAACCGCTGAAGTGGTGCCAGCAAATACGAATCAAGCGGTTGCAATTATAAGGGTAGATGATACAAAAGCAAACTATGAGTATGTGTACTACTACCTTAATCAAAAGTCTGTCATACATACTATTAATACGACATCTGCACAATCAGCTCAACCGAACATTAATTTGAAACAAATTGGGGAAATCAAGATAAATCTTCCTGACAGAAAAAAGCAAGATCAAATAGTTTCACTTCTTTCTGCAATAGATTTGAAAATTTCAAATAATGTAGAGATAAACGATAATTTAGAGCAGCAAGCCGCCGCATTGTTCTCAAGCCTCTATAATCGATCAAATACTGAGGTTAGATACACTGATTTAATACAAATACTCGGCGGTGGAACCCCCAAAACAGGCGAAACTGCGTATTGGAACGGTAATATTGCTTTCTTTACTCCAAAAGATGTTGGCGCACCATATACATTTATCACAGAAAAGACTATTACAGAAGAGGGACTTTCACATTGCAATAGCCGACTATATCCTGTGAATACAGTTTTCGTTACGGCAAGAGGTACTGTTGGCAAAGTTGGTCTGTCCGGAGTTCCGATGGCTATGAATCAATCCTGTTATGCACTTGTCGGTAAGGAAACACATCAACTTCTTGTCTATTTTTACACCCTCAAAGCTGTTGATAGACTTAAGCATAAAGCAAGTGGAGCTGTATTTGATGCGATTACCACTAGAGATTTTGATTCAGAGCAAATCATGAAGCTATCTGATGATGATGCTAAAGCGTTTCTCTGTGTTGCAGAGCCAATGTTTCAGGAGATACTTAACAATAGCATCGAAAACTTGCGGCTTTCAACACTACGGGATTTCCTGTTGCCCAAGCTAATGTCTGGTGAGATTGACGTCTCTTCCGTTCAGATCTAAGCTGCTAAATTATCGTTTATAAAAGATATGAAGGGATAATATGGAAGATTTTGATAATGCTAAGACAAGAAATCCGAAGGAATGCGTTGTTACAAACCTTAATAGCTACCTGACCTACATTTCTGATATAAAGGAAACAATAAAGAAAGAAGAAGGCGCAGAAGTAAGCACAAAACACTATTTCTTCCGTGGACAGGCCAGCAACGAATGGAATGTCATGCCGGGAGTATTCCGTGGTGGGATGCTACCACATGAAGCAGAATTGATAAACGCAGCTTACACACGGAATCCTGACGACTTCAGAAAGTTGACAACAGATTTTGAAAAGCTCGCAAAATTGCAACACTATGGGTTGCCAACAAGACTATTGGATGTGACGGAGAATCCGCTAGTGGCACTGTATTTTGCTTGCCAGAACAATCAAGAGAGAAAGACAAATGACGGGAAAATCACATTGTTGCCGCCGACCGATGGAAAAATCTATTATAAGCGAGATTACGGAAAAAGTTATAGCGACATAGAGATCAAAGTGCTGGCATATTTGGCGAGCCATGAAATTTCGGGCGACTATACATTAGAAAAGCTGCTTTCGGATTTGAACAAGTACGGGATTTATACGGATAAAGAAGCAGAAGAGTGTAGGGCAAGTGAATATAAAAGCTTGCTTTCAATTATTCAAAGAAATTATTTTGTGATTTCCAACTTAAATAATGAAAGACTGGTGCGGCAAAGCGGCTCTTTTTTGATCTGCGGAAAATATAATGTTCAGCTTAAAGGAAAAATCGGGCAGAGCATTGTTAAACGGGCATATAGTGATGTCCAAGATGAATTTGAACTTCAAAGTTTTAGAATACCAGCGGGAAGAAAAAGTGCAATTTTAGAAGAACTAAGTTTTTACAATATCAATGAAGGAACACTTTTCCCGGAACTTGAGCACCAGATGGCATATATTAAAAGCAATTATGCGAACATACAAAAGCCTATGGCCGATAGGTTTGTGAAAATAGAAGTTCCGGTAACAAATATTAGAGAAGTATGTGATTTAGATATTTCAGACGATAAAGTGGATGAGATTATTCAGAGGGTACTGCGGGATGAAATAAATCCAGCGTTTTTTGATGAGTCCTATATTGCAATTCAGGAAAATCTGATGCCAGATTGGTATCGCAAGGAAATTGGACTCAGTAAAGTTCGATTGGCACTGACGGACACATTGGATAATGGTACGCCGATAGGACGTGCGATGGCAAAAAGAGCAGCACAGTCTATCGTTGAAAAGATTGTGAATGCCATTGCGCAAGAATCGAATACAGCAACTTCGGATAATAGTTGAGGAGAAAAATCATGCTTTCATTTACCGAAGATACCTTTGAACAAGCAGTTATAGAGCTATTTGAAAATATGGGGTACACCCACATTTATGCTCCTGATATGAACCGGACGAATTACAGCCGCCCGCTGCTGGACGATGTTTTGCGGGATTGTCTGGTGCGGCTGAATCGCAGCCTTCCGGCTGTGGCGATTGACGAAGCGATTTTGAAGCTGAATGATTTTGATGCTGGAAGTCTGTTGCAGAAAAACATGGTTTTTATGGACTATCTGCAAAACGGTATCACGGTCAAATATGCAGTCAAGGGTGAAGAACGGTCTTCGGTAGTAAAGCTGATTGATTATGCAGATGCAGACAAAAATGATTTCTATGTGGTAAACCAGTATACCTTCGTGGAAAATGGAAACAACCGCCGCCCGGATATTATTTTGTTTATCAATGGCTTGCCGCTGGTTTTGATGGAACTGAAAAGTCCTTCCAAGGACGAAGTGGGTGCAGAAAACGCATACAACCAGATTCGGAACTACATGAAGGACATCCCTTCGATGTTCTATTATAATGCAGTCTGCGTAATCAGCGACCTTTCGACCAATAAGGCGGGAACAATCACTTCTGGACTTGACCGTTTTATGGAGTGGAAAACGAAAGATGGCGATTACGAAAATACTGCGTATGCACAGTTTGACACCTTCTATGAGGGAATGTTCCAGAAAGCACGGTTGCTGGATATTCTGAAAAATTTTATCCTGTTTTCCGGCGATGGACAGAAGCCGATTAAAATTTTGGCTGGATACCACCAGTATTTTGCAGTGCGAAAAGCTATCGAAAAGGCCAAGATTGCTACTAAAACGGATGGCAAGGGTGGTGTGTTCTGGCATACGCAGGGCAGCGGGAAATCGCTGTCGATGGTATTCTATGCCCATTTGCTGCAAGAAGCTTTGGATAGCCCCACCATCGTTGTGATGACGGACCGCATTGACCTTGACGATCAGCTCTACACGCAGTTCGCCAGGTGCGCGCCGTTTTTGCGCCAGACACCTGTACAGGCAACCAGCAAGGAAAATCTAAGCAAGTTGTTGGATGGTCGAGAAGCAAACGGCATCATCTTCACCACGATGTTCAAGTTTGAGCGTGGCGAGAAGCCGCTGTCTGAACGTAGAAATATTGTGGTAATGGCGGATGAAGCCCACCGTGGACAGTATGGTTTTGATGAAAAAATTGTCATCAAAGAAAATGAACAGGGTGAAAAAGAAGCACATACGGTCATTGGCAATGCCCGTATCATTCATGATGCTCTGCCGAATGCAACTTACATAGGCTTTACAGGAACACCTATTTCGGCAAAAGATAGAAATACGCGTGAAGTTTTTGGTGATTATATCGATGTTTATGATATGACACAGGCTGTGGAGGATGGCGCAACGCGTCCGGTTTACTACGAGAGTCGTGTTATCAAACTCCACCTCGACCAGAATACACTGGCCTTGATTGATGCGACCTACGACGCACTGGAACAGCAATCGGACGCTGCAACGATTGAAAAAAGCAAAAAGATGCTGGGGCAGATGGAGAGTGTGTTGGGGGCAGATTCTACCATTCAATCCCTGTGCGAAGATATTGTCGACCACTACGAAAAGTACCGCGCCAATCTCCTGACAGGTAAGGCAATGATCGTAGCGTATTCGCGCCCGATTGCGATGAAGATTTATCGAAAACTTCTGGAGCTGCGCCCGACATGGAACGAAAAAATCGGCGTAGTTATGACGGGTGGCAACAATGACCCGGAGGATTGGAAAGAAATCATCGGTACAAAATCTCACAAAGAAGAACTTGCCAGGAAATTCAAAGACAACGATGACCCGATGAAGATTGCCATTGTTGTGGATATGTGGCTGACAGGTTTTGATGTGCCTTCACTGGCTACGATGTATGTTTACAAGCCAATGCACGGATACAATCTGATGCAGGCCATCGCGCGTGTCAACCGCGTGTTTAAGGACAAAGAGGGCGGCTTGATTGTAGATTACGTTGGCATTGCATCTGCCCTCAAAGCTGCTATGAAAGAGTACACCAAGCGTGACCAGTCCCGATATGGTGATATGGACATTGCCAAAGTTGCATATCCGAAGTTTCAGGAAAAACTTCAGGTGTGTAAAGATTTGTTGCACGGCTTTGATTTTAGCGGATTTATTGGAGGTTCTCCGTTAATGATGGCAAAGCTGGTCACTGGCGGCGTAAACTTTGTTCTGGACGCAAAAGCACCCAAGCGCAAAGATCTGTTCCTGCGAGAAGCTCTGTTGCTGAAACAGTCGCATTCGCTGTGTTCCAGCATGACCACGGAGCAGGAGCGACATGAAGCGGCCTATATGGAAGCAGTCCGTTCTACGGTGGTGAAGATCACCTATGGTGGGAGTGGCGGCAAGACACTTTCTTTGAAAGAAATCAATGCTCAAATCAATGAACTGCTGAAAGCAAGTATCCAGAGTCAAGGTGTTATCAGTTTGTTTGACAGTAAGAAGGCAGATGAAAATATCAGTCTGTTTGACCCAGCGGTGTTAGATGAAATTTCCAAGATGAAGGAAAAGAACATTGCCGTAGAAATTTTGAAAAAACTGATGGCAGAGCAAGTTTCACTGTATAAACGGACAAATGTTGTGCAGTCTCAGAAGTTTTCAGAAAAGATTACACAGTTGATGAACTCTTACTACAATGGCTTGATTACAAACGAGGAGGTCATCAAGGAACTTCTGAAAACGGCACAGGAGATTACAGAACTGTATAACAACGGTAAAAAGCTGGGCTTGACGCAGGAAGAACTGGCTTTTTACGATGCTCTGACAAAGCCGGAAAACATAAAGGACTTCTATCAAAATAATGAATTGATTGACTTGACCAGAGAACTTACGGAAATGCTGCGCAAAAATCGGACGATAGACTGGCAGAAAAAAGAAACTGCCCGTGCGAGTATGCGTAAGATGGTGAAGCACTTGCTGAAAAAATATAAGTATCCACCGGAAGATTATGATACGGCAATCAGCACGGTCATTAGCCAGTGTGAGATGTGGACTGACAACATGGTAGTATGAATTGTATGAAATGTCGTTGATTTGTGCTTGACAATCAGATTTCCTTCCTGTAAAATAATTTTAGAAAATACTATTATTGAAAATACGAAAGGCTGTTTTATGGGAAAGATGATCTTAGATGACCTTCGCAAGCGTCTGGAACGTCTGGACGAAGACGCAGACCTGATGATCGACAATAACGACCGCTATCAGATGGTGATTGTGGGCGGCAGTGCATTCATTTTGATGGGTAAGCTGACCCGCGCCACCCATGACATTGATGCCTTGAGTGTTCCGAAAGAACTATACAGTTTGCTCGGCAAGTACGACATTAACACCGATGTGGAAGCCTACATCGACAATTTTCCGTACAACTTCCAAGACCGGCTCCAGTCGCTGCCCTTTGGTGGTGCAAAGGTACAGTTCTACACACCCAGTCTGGAAGATTTGGTGATTGCAAAGCTGTGCTCTTTCCGGGACACCGACAAAGCAGACGTAGAGAGCGAGGCCGTGCGGAACTCTTTGGACTGGGATTTGCTGGAACACCTTGCAACGGATGAAGATGAACTGAAAGCCAGCATCTTGAACGACTGGCGGTATTGGGATTTCTATATCCGCTATCAGGAGTATGTGGAGAGGTGGAGACCATGCGAAAGCTGACATTTGAAGGCTTTTTGAAGCAGTATGTGGCAGAGCTTTCCGGGATTCAGACGGCAAGTGTCCATAAGCTGGCAGATTGTCTGAGCGAGAATCCTCGCCTGAAAGAACCGCTGTTCCTCTATGCGCTGGCCTTTAATAAAGTAGAACTGCTGCTCCGCTACACCGCAAACAGCACGATCGCTGCGGAATATGAGCAACTTTCTAATCTCTATTCGCTGGAGCAAATGCTGGTGCTTCTTGAAAAGCAATCATCAGAACTGCCGGAAGGCTATTTGAAGGTTTGGCGCAGCTATTGCTCGGTGCGGGATGCCGCCCTTGCGGACAATGACACAAAAGAACTGATCCATCGCCGGGTATTGGAACTTCAGCAAAAAAAGAAATTGACGAATTATCGTCTTTACAAGGACTTGAAGCTGAATCCGGGCAATGTGAATGCATGGCTCAAACACAACGATTCCAGCAAAATGAGCCTTGACTGTGCGCGCCAAATCTACAAGTATGCAAAAAGCTACCCATCTGTTCGATAAGAAAAAGGAAGTGAGTCTATGACCGCCGTAATCTATGCCCGCTATTCCTCGGACAACCAGCGTGAAGAATCCATTGAAGGCCAGATTCGGGAATGCACCGCCTACGCCGAAAAGAACGGCATCACGGTCATCAAACACTACATTGATCGTGCATTCTCTGCCAAAACGGACAACCGCCCGGAGTTCCAGCAGATGATCAAAGACAGCGGTAAGAAACTATTTGACGTTGTTCTCGTCTGGAAATTTGACCGCTTTGCACGGAATCGTTTTGATAGCGCAAACTACAAGATGATCCTGAAAAAGAACGGTGTCCACCTGATTTCCGTTATGGAACCCATTGCCGAGGGCTCACAGGGCATTCTGGTGGAAACACTGTTGGAAGGTATGGCGGAATACTATTCCGCAGAGCTGTCCGAAAAGGTGATCCGTGGTCAGACCGAGAACGCCCTGAAAGGGAAATGCACTGGCGGCACAGGAACCATCGGCTACAAAATCGACGAGGACAAGTTTTATCACCTTGACCCGCTGACCTCGCCGCTGGTGCTGGAAGCCTTTCAACGGTATGACAACGGCGAGAAGATGGTGGAAATCGTAAACTTCCTTAACGACAAGGGTGTCCGCAATATGCAGGGCGGCAAAATGACTCACAGCAGTGTGAACACCATGTTGAAGAACCGCCGGTACATTGGAGAACTGTCTTTCCGGGATATCGTTGTGCCGGATGCGATTCCGGCTATCGTTCCGAAAGACCTGTTTGACCGGGTGCAGAAGCGTATGGATAAGAACAAGCGTGCCCCTGCCTGTGGCAAGGCAGACGAGGAATATCTGCTGACCACCAAGCTGTTCTGCGGCAAGTGCGGTGCGCTGATGTTTGGCGAAAGCGGAACCAGTGCCACCGGACGCACCTACTATTATTATAAATGCGCCAACGTCAAGCGGCGCAAGGGCTGCAACAAAAAGACCGTGCAGAAAGAATGGCTGGAAGATCTGGTCGTCCGGGAGACCATGAAGCTGATTCAGGACGATGCGGTGATCGACAAGATCGTTCAACTGGTCATGGATGTCCAGAATCAGGAGAACACAACGATCCCGCTGCTGGAAAAGCAACTGCGAGAGGTCAACAAAAAGCTGGACAACCTGATGAAGGCCATCGAGGATGGCTTGTACACCCGGACAACGAAAGAGCGTCTGGAAGCGCTGGAAATTCAGAAAGATGAGTTGACTGCAAAAATTGCAGATGAAAAGTTGAAGAAGCCCAGCTTCAACGAAGATTTTATTCGATTCTGGTTGCTGAAATTTAGAAAGTTCGATATTTCGCAGAAAAAACAGCGGAAAGCGCTGATTGAAATTTTTGTAAATGCCATTTTCCTGTACGATGACCGGATGCTGATTACGTTCAACTACAAGGATGGCACCCAAACCGTCCGATTTGAGGACACTTTGACCGCCGATTCGGCAGAGGAAAAAAGTTCGGATTTGTCCAGTCTTCCTGGACCAAAAGGTCCAACGATTTCGCAACAGAAGTCGTTGGACCTTTTCTTTTTTTGTGCCTGCGGCAGACGGCTTTTTTGCGTGCGACAGGAGAAACGACGGCAGAAATAAAACACAAAAAATTTGTAGGATATGTAGAATATCGCGCTTGAAATTGTGCATTTCTGCCAACAAAAACCTTGAAAACGTGTCAATCTTGAGAAAAAATAACCGCCTTTGTTTACAAAATGGTTACAGGCTGGTATACTTTATGGCAGTGAAACGTGAAAAATGATGCCAGAAAAGGGAGGAGCGACCAGACCGTGAATACCGCAGCGCCAACGACCGCACATAAAAAACTGGTGGGCATTCTGCTCACCATCGTGTTTGCACTCACCTGTCTGCCCGCAGCACTGGCTGTGGACCTGAATGTGGATGCCGGGTTCTACTTCAAGCAGAGCCGGGGCGGCACCTGCACGCTGGCTTCGGCTGCCATGATGCTGCGCCGCCGCGCTTACTTTGACGGACGGACTGACTGGGTGGATGTGACTGAAAACAGTGTGCGCTCCACGGCCTGGTCCAATGGTCTGGCCCACAGCTTTACATACCGGGAGATGCAGGTGGCCTATGCGACCCTGCCCTCCAATCATCAGGAAAAGACCCAGCTGCTCATCCAGCTGCTGGCTCAGCACCCGGAAGGCATCGTCCTGTACGACCGCAGGCAGCCCCATGCCGTTCTGCTGACCGATTATACGAACGGCGTGTTCTACTGTTCCGACCCGGCCGGGAACATCTCCTCCGGCCGCATCCCGCTTACCAGCTCCAGCGTGTCCATTGCACAGGCGTCCTGCTACTGGTATGTGAGCGCCGACCACAACGGCGCAGCCCTGCAGGCAGATGACCTGCGGCTGGAAGGCATGCGCTATCCGGTCAATGTGCACACCGGCAGCGGCATGGCCCTTACCGGCACCGCCAACAGCACCTCCGGCAGCACGCTGGAAGGTGTGCAGGTGGCCATCCTGGACGAGAACGACAAGATCGTGCAGTCCGCACAGGATCAGGTGGGTGGAACCAGCTTCTCCCTCAAGACACTGGACGACCAGATTCACTTCGGTGAGCTGCCCACGGGCTGCTACACCTACATGGTCATCGTGACCGAGACCAGCGGCGAGACCCTTTGCTTCGCCAGCGACTTCACCGTTTCGGATGCCGCCACCAGCACCGCTATCTATTGGTCGGTGCAGGACCCCGACGGTACCAAACTTACCGACCAGACCATTACGGCCACGGCGGAAGAAACAATCCAGAGCACCCTCGGCTGGCTGTCCGGCCTGTTTGGCTGATCCCTTCTGCATGCATTTCACAGAGCCTGTCTCCTTCGGGAGATGGGCTCTTTTTTTATCCGGACAGGGAAGTTCCGGGGTAGTAATGGGCCAGGATGTCGGCAAAGTTCTGCCCCTGCTCGGCCAGTGCCTTGGCACCCCACTGGCTGAGCCCCACGCCATGGCCGTAGCCTTTTGTGGTAAAACAGAACGCACCGCTCTCATACCGGACCGTGAAGCAGGTGCTGCGCAGGCCCAGCGCCTGCCGCAGGGCCGTACCGGTGATGCGCTGCCCGCAGACCGGCAGGGCAGCAACATAACCGGCGGCGGTGTACTCCGGGGTGCCAAACCACTGCTCCGGGGCGGCAAGGTCAGCGGTGAGGCCCAGGGCAGCCAGTTGCTGTGCCGTCTGCTGTGCCGAAAGGGTCAGGGCGTACTCGTAATGGTCGGCGGCAAGGTCGGTGCTGCTGTCCACCGAAACAAGGTAGGGCAGGGCGGTGCCCCAGACATTTTCGCTGGCCTCGGTGCGGCCGTTGGAGATGGCAAAATAGCTGGCACAGGCAGGGGCACCGTCGCAGAGCAGTACGGTATGTTCCACCTCGTCCACCAGCGCGGCCAGACGGGCATAGTTGGTCTCATAGGCAGTGCCCCAGTAGCTGCGCAGCACCGGGTCAGTCAGGCAGCCCTGCCGTCGTGCCGGGTCGGCCGTCAGCCAGCCGATACTGTCCGGTGCGGCATGGTCGCGGCAGTACAGCGCGTAGCTGTGGGCGGCAACGGCCTGTGCCTTGAGGGCCTCGTCCGGCCAGCTCACCGGCATTTCGGCCGCTACCGCGCCGATGAGATATTCCCGGCGGGACAACTCCAGTACCTGCCCGGTGGAGGTATCCTGAATCAGGAACCGGTCCGCTTCACCGGCGTAGGCAGCGGAGATTTCCGGGGCGGAAGCAGTGCTCTCCGGTGACGAAAGCGGAAGGCGGACCGTGGAAACGGCAGGCCCCAGCACCGCGTGGGTGAGGTGGTAGGCGGCCAGAGGCAGGGCGCATCCAAGCACCAGGAGCAGGGTGCACAGCAGCAGAAAAGCTTTTTTCATAACGGGATCTCCCTTGCAGCGTGAAAAAGATTCTGTCTCCAGTATAAAAAGACCTGCCTGCAAAACCCTGCGAAAAAACGTTGCCCGCAAAAATGAAAGTCGTTTGGCACGGGCCGGTGAGAAGTGAACATATTGCGCTTGAATTTACTGCACAAAAGCGATAATATAAGATTATGTCCATCAGTGAGGATGGCAGGAAAGTATGGGAAAGTAAAAAATAGGAACCGGAAGAAAGGAGAGATCCCCCGTGAATTTTGCACATGCAGAAGTGGCGACCCTGGACCCCACCACGATGCGGACCCTGTGCGAGGAGTACATTGCCAACAACTACATCGACCCCGAGACCAGTGAACGTCTGGGCGTCAAGCGCGGTCTGCGCAACCCGGACGGCACTGGCGTGCTGGCCGGCCTGACCAACGTGTGTGACGTTGTGGGCTACAAAAAGGATCAGGAAGGACATGTGATCCCCACCCCCGGCAAGCTGATCTACCGCGGCGTCAACATCAACGAGATCGTGGAGGAAGCTTATCGCAACGACCGCTTCGTGTTTGAGGAAGTGATCTGGCTGCTGCTGTTCGGCAGTCTGCCCACCCAGGAACAGCTGGACGATTTCTGCGAGATCCTGGCCGAGCATCGCGCTCTGCCGGAGGGCTTTATGGATACCATGAATGCCCCTTCCCCCAACATTATGAATAAGCTGCAGCGTTGTGTGCTGGGCCTGTACTCCTACGATGAGCACGCCGAGGACCTGACCCTGGAAAATATCCTGAACCAGAGCATCAACCTGATCGCCAGCATGCCCACCATGATGGTGAACG
>OGKZ01002043.1_pt1 | contig 11616 bp, 8 predicted proteins | sample 1572571 | NCBI WGS metagenome assembly OGKZ01 (sample SAMEA2581906, study PRJEB24529) | metagenome | biome: Human gut stool | place: China | collected 2011 | reverse complement strand
TATGCATAAAAAGATGGGCATATAGAGATTGGGATTATACATTAAGAGAGTGGGAGTTTAAGGAGAAAGAATTAAAAGAAGAAAATAAGCAGTGATAATCTATTATTATATTTTGAAAAATTTTACAAAGTTTTACATAAATTTCTTCAAATTGTGATATTGGATTTTACATGACATTACTATAATTATGACGTTTTCAAATGTTTGAGCAATTATACTAATAAGGAGAACGTCATGAAAAGGAGAAAAAAACGGATTGTAGCGGGAACTGTGGCTGCTGTTATGATAGCAGGCAGTATCTTAGGTAATATTTCACCGCTTATTGCGAGCGAGACAGGCGGTGCAGATGTTTCGGTAAATGAGAGTTTTAACAAAGAGGGACTTTGGCTTACGGAGATTTATCAGAATGACGTAGACCGGAGTGTGAAGAATAATTCAAGAGAAAAAAGTGGTTACGAAAGTATCAGGTTATATAAAAGTACAACCGATTTGATGGAATTTGTCGAGATTACAAGTACATATGAAAATCCTGTTAATTTTAACGATACATATGAGTTTGTATATAACGATACAGTTCAAGAAGTTACAACAATGGATGATAATGCTGATGTTGTAATACAGCCGGAAGAGAAGGTTGTACTGTGGAATTATAGAAGTGATGTCACAACTACGATTCCTACAGAAACAGAATTCAGGGAAGAGATGAGAATTCCTGACGATGCAGTTGTTCTTAAAGTTACAAGTGGTGTGAACTGGGGCGTTACATCAACATTTTCATTAAAAACAAAAGCCGGCAATAATGTGGTTTCAACATTTACGGCTACGGATAAGGTTAATACAATGGACGGATTTTCGGTTGAACTTTCAATTCCCGATATTGGAAATGAAATGGAAGTATACCGCGATATGTGTGAGCCTTCACCGGGATATGTATACTCAGGACAACTTAATGGTCTTGTAAAGGCTAAAGTTCCTGATTCACAGATTGCCAACGGTGTGTTTATTACGGAAGTAAGACCGAATGATATAAACAGAAGCAGTGTATATGGAATCAGTGATGATTTGATGGAATGTGTCGAAGTTGTCAATACAACAGACCGTGATGTTGATTTGAATAACGAATATCAGTTTGGATATGAAGTTAAAGAGGGCAGCAGAAAAATTCTTGATGTAAGCCGTTATGATGAAAATACAGAGTCGGGTATAGGTTCATCTGATAACTGCGTTATTCCGGCAGGAAAAACAGCGGTAATATGGTTTTACAGAATTAATTTTCTGAAAAATTATACAAGTTTTCCTACAGAGAAAGAATTCCGTGATGCTTATAAAATAAGTGAAGATGTTCCAGTGTACATTGTTACGGGTCAGAATGGTATGAACAATACAAACCGTGCAGTTGAGATTTATAAGAAAAATTCTGACGGAACAAGAAAACTTGTGTCAAATTACTGCTATGTTGGTAATTCTGACTGCAAGGATAACAAATCGGCTGAACTTATGGTAAATCCAGAAGGACCTGAAATGCTTCTTAAAACAGCAAATGCAGCAACTTCAATGGGAACTGCAAGCACAGAACAGTATACATATGCAAAAGATGATGGTTCAGCATTGACTTTACAGCTTAATGATACTGTTCCAAAATCTATTATGCAGGGTGATGAGTTAAGAGTTGATTTCCATTTTGAGCAGACAGGAAATCTTGCAAGAACAGGTATTAGTACATATTACAGATTTGACGGAACAGGAAGCTGGAATAAAACAACAGAAGTAAACAGGAGAGTTCCTAATCTTTATGAAGTATTGATTCCTGCGGATGAATTATTTTCACATGATTATGTTGAATTTTACGTGAGTGCGGATAACAGATACCGCAGCACATTAAGTAATATTTACAAGGTGGAAATTAACAAATTAAATGAAACTGACGGAATCAGAACAAATATAGGTGATAAAGAGGAAGTCAGTGGAATCGTAACAATGACAGCTAATGACGGAGGCAATAATTTATCATCAAAAATATATATTGATGATATTGAACGCACAACAACGCCAATGCTTGAAGACGGAGCGTATTTTACATTCCATGCTGACGGCAGGGACAGCTATTTCAGAAATGCTGTTACAACAACAGATAACGAAACAATTGCTTCAATAGGAAAGTGGCAGTACCAAATACTTGATGGTCAAGCACTTAATATTGATAACAGATATTTTACTTATAATGAGGAAAATTCATCATATGATGTAACGCTTCGTTTTTGGGCTGGTACATATGGCACGACAGTTGACGAATATCTTATGCCGGATGCGAACAGAGAAGATTTTACAGTTAAAAATCTTGCATTAAAACTTATAAATGGAAATGTTTACTATCCGGTGTCAATCGGACCGGATGATGCAGCTACAAGTGCAAAGACAAATCTTAACACATCATATGGTACAGTTCATTATATTGGAGATTCAGCCGGTATGTGCCCATATATGGATGTGAGTTTTACAGTTCCGGCTACAGAAGTTACTGCAGTTGGTACACAGGTGGATACAACAAAGCTTTCAGAAGGTGAACATACTTTAAAGGTAACTGACGGCATAAATACAAAAGAAGTTACTTTTATTGTGGATAACAAAGCTCCTGAGATTGAGCTTGGTGTAAAAGATGGTGACATTTTGGGGGGAAATATTACACTCAGTCCTAAAGTTACAGAAGCAAATACACTGGAAGAATTCGTTGTGACTCTTGACGGCGAGCAGATTAATGATACATATGAAACAACCTCTTTTGCTTTGGGCGACGGACAGCATACAATTACAGCATTTGCAAAAGATACTGCAGGAAATGAGACAACAAAGACAGCGGTATTTATGGCAGACAGTGCAAAGGTAACAATTAAGGACGGTTTAACATCGGATATTACGGATAACAGTGCTTCTCTTTATCTTAACCTTGAAAATGTCAAGTCAGATACAACGGCAACATTTTACAGGGCTGAAAGGATAAAAGCCGACAGTATAAAAACAGATACATCAGAAGGTATTCTTCCGTATATACAGTACACGGTAAATGTACCTGATGTAAAAGATGATGAAATTATTGCCGCAAACTGGGACGGTGAAGCTTCAAACAGTAACGATACGCATGCAAGTACAATGTACGTTTTAAATACTGCTTCAAATAAGTGGGATGAAATCGCAAAAGCAGATGAAAACGGAACAATAAAAGAAGCTGGATTTACAGCTGCAAATCATGTAAAAGACGGAAATGCGACGATTATTGTCCAATGTACTGCTGATTCATCACTTCCGGAACTTGATACAGTTACAGACAAAAAGAAAGATAATAATGCCAGCTGGGATGGAACAAATGTACCAGAAGATTACGATTTCTGTTTTGCATGGGAAACTGATACACAGTATTATGCGGAGGAATGGCAGCATCATTTTACTAATATTAATAACTGGATTGTAAATAATGCGGATGAACGTAAAATTAAATATGTTATTCATACAGGCGATATTGTAGATGATGTCGATATGACATATGAGTGGGAAAATGCAGACGAAGCAATGGGTATTCTTGACAAAGCAGGCATGCCTTACGGCGTTCTTGGCGGAAATCACGATGTTGCGGCAGGTCTTGCAGATTATGAAAATTATTACAAATATTTCGGAGAAAACAGATTTAAGACACAGCATACATATGGTGGAACATATCAGAACAATAAAGGCCATTATGATTTGATAAGTGAGGGCGGACAGGATTTTATCATTGTATACATGAGCTGGAATATTTATCAGGACGAAATTGACTGGATGAATCAGGTCCTTTCACAGTACAGTGACAGAAAGGCAATCCTTTGCTTCCATACATACACAAATGTAAAGCAGAGCGGCGGAACTTATCTTGATTATTATGGACAGCTTGTACAGAAATATGTTGTTGAAAAGAATCCTAATGTATTTGCGGTATTAAACGGTCATTATCACGGCTCATCATATGAGACTGTAATGTTTGATGATGACGGCGACGGTAGGAACGACAGAACAGTATATCAGATTTGTACCGATTATCAGTCAGGATTTGAAGGCGGTAACGAATATATTAAGTTCCTATATTTTGACCTTGATAACAACAAGATTTATATGAATTCATATTCACCTTGCATGGACGATTTTAATTATTATGATACAGAACTTCATACATTAAATGTGGAGGGTGCATCGGCAACGGGCGTTGACCAGATGGTTCTTGATGTTAATTTCAATACGAAAGAGCAGACAATTCTTGAAAAGAGCTTTTCAGCTTACGTGTATACAAATGAGAAGCTTGGAAGTGTAGATGCAGAAACAAACGGTGCAACAGGAAAGGCTGTACTTGAATTGACAAATCTTAAAGAAAATACAGATTATGCGTGGTATGCGGTTGTAACCAATAGAGAGTCGGATATTGAAAAGAGCGATGTATATGAATTTACGACACCAAAGAAAAATGAAAATGCTAATATGGGCGGCAGCGATTCAGATAATCAGGAAAATACAAATTCTGATAAGCTTATTGGTTCGATTGAAACAGGTGACAGGGCAAAGATATGGCTGTTTGTGCTTCTTGGACTGTCAGCGGCAGGTATCTGGGCAGTTACTGTTATAAAGAAAAAAGAGGCATAAGTTAATGGATAACAGGAGAAATTTATATAAAAGAGTTCTCCGTGTAATTCTTCCGATGGTGATTCTTGCGGGAATTATCATCGGAAGTTGTCAAATTAAGAGAACTCATATCAAAGCAAATAATAATGTTGTATATGTAAAAGCAAAGGTCACACAAATTATAGAAGATAATTCGGGAGGACAGCCATTCGGCGGTGCACAGAAAGTATCCGCAAAGATTACCGGCGGTCAGTATAAGGGGCAGAATTGTGAACTTGATAATTCAAATTCATTTCAAAGAGGTGCATTCTGCACGACAGGAACAAAGGTTATTGCGGTAGTAAAAGATATAGATGGTGTGATTACGGGTTCTGTGTACAATTATGACAGGACAATGATGGTATATCTTCTGCTTGGACTGTTTTCGCTTTGTCTTGTGCTTGTCGGAGGCAAAAAAGGAGCAGCGGCACTCTACGCACTGATATTTACATTTATATGTGTAATATGTATGTATGTTCCGCTTCTTTATATAGGTCTGAACGGGATATTTGCGTCACTTCTCACATCGGTTGTGATTCTTGCGGCGTCGATATATATATTAAACGGTGTTTCTTCAAAGACGGTCTGTGCAATAATCGGAACAACAGTAGGCATAGTTTTGTCGGGAGGCCTTGCAATGATTGCGGGCAGCCTTTCAAATCTCAACGGATATAACATGTCTGATGCGGAATCAATGATATATATAGCCAACAGTTCAAAACTGCATGTTTCGGATATTTTGTATGCGGGAATATTAATATCGTCACTCGGTGCGGTGATGGACGTAAGCGTATCTATAGTTGCCGCTATAACCGAGATTCACGAAAAGGCACCTGATTTGAAAGCAAAAGAGCTGTTTATGTCAGGCATGCACGTCGGACACGACATGATGGGAACCATGTCAAATACGCTCATTCTTGCATACACGGGTTCGGCAACGGGAACACTTCTTACGATATATTCTTATGAGATGCCTTTCCTTCAGATTATGGGTTACAATTCCATAATAACAGAAATAGTCTGCGGACTCTGCGGTACAATCGGCGTGATACTGACGGTTCCGATACAGGCATTTATAACGACGGCAGCGTTGAAATTTTTCAAATAGTCCTTGAATAAAATATTTTTGTATGTTATGATACCAATATCAAAATGTCTTTAGTGGGCGGACAGCTCTGTAAGGCAATAACAGAATATATTATAAAGACTGTGAAAGAGACTCTTTTTCATGGAACCTGACAGGAAAGCGGTGTCGTCGGCTGAGAGCACCCGCAGGGAATTGATTGAGGGAACACTCCGGAGTTGGATAGCTGAACCGACGGATATGATTTGAATTTGGCGGCTAGGTTATTTCGTTGCACGCGTTAAGTGCTAATGAGAGATATGTAATTTTTGTGAGTGCATATCTGATGCGGGTGGTACCGCGGATAATAAGTTTATTCGCCCCGGGATACAATTAATGTATTCCGGGGCTTTTGTGTGTGACAAAATTAAAAACATAGTTTGTCTCACATAAGGCTTTTTCAAAAAGAGCGTAGTTAAGAAAGGAGATTACGATGTCAAACATTTACAGAGACAGAACATTAAATCAGGTCAGTGAACAGGATATTGACAGCAATTTAAGAGTAGCGGGCTGGGTAGAGAATATCCGTGACCACGGCGGTGTATCATTTATTGATTTAAGAGATATGTATGGTGTGCTTCAGGTAGTTATCAGAGATGCAGAACTTTTAAAGGGAATCAAAAAAGAAGAATGTATCAGTATAGAAGGTATCATGGAAAAGAGAGATGAGGAGACATACAATCCAAAGATTCCTTCAGGTACAATCGAACTTGAAGCAAAGAAAATTACCATGCTCGGACAGGTTTATCAGACACTTCCGTTTGAAGTTATGACGTCAAAAGAGGTCAGAGAAGATGTTCGTCTCAAATATCGTTATCTTGACCTTAGAAATCAGAAAGTAAAAGACAATATCATTTTCCGCTCAAAGGTAATTTCATTCCTTCGTCAGAAAATGACAGATATGGGATTTTTGGAGATTCAGACACCTATTCTTTGTGCCTCTTCTCCTGAAGGTGCAAGAGATTATATCGTTCCTTCAAGAAAATATAAGGGAAAATTCTATGCACTTCCACAGGCACCACAGCAGTATAAGCAGCTTCTTATGGTATCCGGTTTTGATAAATATTTTCAGGTTGCACCATGTTTCAGGGATGAAGATGCAAGAGCTGACCGTTCACCGGGAGAATTCTATCAGCTTGACTTTGAGATGAGCTTTGCAACACAGGAAGATGTTTTCCGTGTAGGTGAGGAAGTTCTCTCAGAAACATTTGAAAAATTTGCACCAAAGGGATTCAAGGTTACACAGGCTCCTTATCCAATCATAAGCTACAAGCAGGCTATGCTTGAGTTTGGTTCAGACAAGCCTGACCTCAGAAATCCGTTAAGAATTATAGACCTTTCTGAATTTTTTAATAAATGTACTTTCAAGCCGTTCCAGAATAAGACTGTAAGAGCTATCAATGTTCATGCAAAGCTTTCAAAGGGACAGCATGAAAAGCTCCTCAAGTTTGCTACAGGTCTCGGAATGGGTGGTCTCGGTTATCTTGAAGTATTGGATGACCTTTCATATAAGGGACCAATTGATAAGTTTATTCCAGATGAGTTAAAGGGTGAAATCAGAGAACTTGCAGGACTTCAGGCAGGAGATACAATTTTCTTCATGGCTGACAAAGAAGACAGAGCTGCATATTATGCAGGACAGATTAGAACAGAACTCGGTGAAAGACTCGACCTTATTGAAAAAGATGCTTACCGTTTCTGTTATGTCAACGATTTCCCAATGTTTGAAAGAGACCCGGAGACAAAGAAAATTGGATTTACACATAATCCTTTCTCAATGCCACAGGGTGGTCTTGAAGCATTAAATACAAAAGACCCGCTTGATATTCTTGCTTACCAGTATGATATTGTTTGTAACGGTGTAGAACTTTCTTCAGGTGCTGTAAGAAACCACGATATGCAGATAATGGTTAAGGCATTTGAAATTGCAGGATATGATGAAGAAGTATTAAAGGAGAAGTTCGGAGCGTTGTATAACGCATTCCAATTCGGTGCACCGCCACACGCAGGTATGGCACCTGGTATCGACAGAATGATTATGCTTCTTACAAATGAGGAAAATATCCGTGAAGTTATCGCATTCCCAATGAGCGGTACTGCACAGGATCTTATGTGTGGTGCTCCTAATGAAGTAACAGAGCAGCAGCTTAGAGAAGTTCACATAAAAGTCCGTGATTAAAATACGCATGAGAGCAATGTGCGGCAGTGCCGCACATTGGATTTTGCTTCGCAAAACAAGGAGGACAAATCCTCTCCTCGCCGTGAGGGGCTCGGATTTTGCTTCGCAAAACAAGGAGGATTATATGGCAAACGTAATTGATGACGCAACGATTGATTATGTAGGTATCCTTGCCAAGCTTGAACTTTCTGACGAAGAAAAAGAACAGGCTAAGAAAGATATGGCGAGCATGCTTGATTATATTGACCAGCTTAATGAGCTTGATACAACAGGCGTTGAGCCTATGTCACACGTATTTCCTATTGAAAATGTAATGCGTGAAGATGTTGTTACTAACGGTGATGAAAGCGAAAAAACACTTTTCAACGCACCGGAAAGAAAAGAAAAGACATTTGTTGTACCAAAAACTGTTGAATAGAAAGGAGCGGCCATGGGATTGTTGGATTTGACAGCAGTGGAACTTGCCGGGCAGATTAAGTCGGGAAAAACCACAGCGGTAGAGGCAATGGAAGCTGTTATTGCAAACATTGACAGCAAAGAAGAAGAGCTTAACTGTTATGTTACATTTGACAGGGAAGCAGCACTTTCGGCAGCAAAAGAAGCCCAGAAAAAGATTGAGGCAGGGGAACTTACAGGACCTCTTGCAGGTGTGCCGATTGCAATAAAAGATAACATGTGTACAGAGGGTGTTCTTACAACATGTTCATCAAAAATATTAGGAAACTTTATACCACAGTTTTCAAGTGAAGCTGTAAAAAGAATAGAAGAAGCGGGAGCTGTTGTCATCGGAAAGACAAACATGGACGAATTTGCCATGGGTTCTACAACCGAGACATCAGCTTACGGTCCGACTAAGAATCCGTGGAACACAGAGCATGTACCGGGTGGTTCTTCAGGCGGTTCGGCTGCGGCAGTTGTCGCATATCATTTGTTTACACATGTACAGACCAGAGTGACAGCATGGCGTGATCCATGGGGAACGATCAATGATGCAGGATATCAGGTTGCACAGTCCCTTTTTGCAATCGGTACCGGCGGCTGGTTTGGTATGGGACTTGGAGAGGGAATGCCAAATAAAATACCGGTAGCCGAGACAGATTTTATTTTTTCTGCGATCAGCGAAGAATTAGGTGCATTTTTTGCTATTTGCCTGATTTTAGTTGAGATCAGCTGTTTTATTATGTTTGTTAATATAGCATTAAAAATAAAAAGAAGATTTTATAAATTAACATCTCTGGGGCTGGCAATGGAATATGTTTTTCAGGTCTTTTTAACGATCGGAGGCGTTACAAAGTTTATTCCGTCTACCGGTGTTACACTTCCTTTAGTCAGTTATGGAGGAAGTTCCGTGATCAGTACCATTATTTTATTTTGTATCATTCAGGGAATGTATGTTTTAAATTGCAAGGAGGAGGAGTCGCTTGAGACACAGCAGGAGACAGATGCATCAAAGAGAAGAGTCAGAAAGAGATAAAAACTTGCAGATGCAAAAAAGGAAAGCAAAAAAGGAACAGCCTGAACGAAGAAAGCAAAATAGCAGACAGGCAGGTCGGGGTGAGGAAAAAGAAAATAAAAAAGGAAATGCACAGATTTTGGCCCTGACATATTGTATGGTTGCTGTCTTTCTTGGAATGGCAGGATATCTTGGTTATTTTATGGCAGTAAAAAGCGATAAAGTGATCAACAATCCATATAATAAACGACAGGAAGTGCTTGCAAAAAAGGTGCAACGTGGCGAGATACGTTCCAAAGACGGAAAAGTGCTTGCGAAGACAAAGACAGACAGTACAGGAAAGGATACAAGGATCTACCCGTATGATGAGATCTTTGCACCGGTTGTCGGCAGAATTTCAAACAGTATGACAGGCATTGAAAAGCAGCAATGTTATCCTTTGCTGACATCGCATGTCAATCCACTGCGGCAGCTTACCAACACATTAAAAGGTGAGAAAAATCCCGGAGACAGTGTGATCACGACATTAGATGCCAAATTACAGACAATCGCATATCAGGCACTGGGGAATCATAAAGGCGCTGTTGTAGCGATCGAGCCGTCTACCGGAAAAGTCAAAACCTTCATATGATCCAAACACCGTTGCAAAAAACTGGAGTAGTCTGATCAAAGATTCGAATGATGATTCGAAGTTAGTCAATCGTGCAACACAGGGATTATATCCGCCGGGATCAACATTTAAAGTTCTGACGGCAATGGAATATATGATAGAAAATCCGCAGACATACAGGGATTTTAATTACCGTTGTCAAGGAACGGATACCGTAGCCGGTCATGTGATCCATTGTTATGATAATGAACGTCATGGAATCCTTTCGTTAAAAAACGCATTAGCAGAATCTTGTAATGGTGCATTTGCAACATTAGGAACCGAGCTGGATCTGGATCGCTTTCATAAGTTAGCCGAAAAGTTCGGTTATAATAAAGCATTAGATGCGGATTTTGAATATAATCAAAGTAAATTTGTATTAAATAAACACTCTGATAACGGAGAGTTGACGCAGACAGCGATTGGTCAGGGAAAGACGTTAGTAACACCGCTTCAAAATGCATTGATTGCTGCCACGATCGCCAATGACGGAAAAATGATGCTGCCGTATGTTGTCGATCATGTAGAAAGTGACAGCGGTCAGGTTGTTAAAAGCTATGATCCGAAAGAAAAAGGACAAGTCGTTGATGAATGGGTTGCCCAAAAGATGAATGATATGATGAAATCAGTGGTCACAAGTGGTACCGGTTATTCATTAAAGTCATTTTCTTATGAGGTTGCAGGAAAGACCGGATCAGCAGAAGCAGATTCAGAAGGCACGACACATTCCTGGTTTATTGGCTATGCTCCGGCTGACAATCCTAAGATTGCGATCAGTGTTGTTGTGGAAGGTGCGGGAACAGGCAGTCGGTATGCAGTACCTGTAACGAAGAAAATGCTGCAATGTTATCTGGGAGATTAAATTTGCAAACAATGTCAAAAAAGGGTATACTATTTAGAAAGACACCTACCGAGGAGGAATAACAATGGTTAAGGCGACAAGCTGTGGTGGTGTAGTGATTTTTAGAGGAAAGATATTATTGTTATATAAAAACTATAAAAATCGTTATGAAGGATGGGTGTTACCCAAAGGTACTGTAGAGGAAGGCGAAGAATATCACGAAACGGCTTTGCGTGAAGTTAAAGAAGAGACAAGCTCTGTAGCACATATTGTAAAATATGTTGGGAAAAGCCAATATACCTTTAATACACCAAAAGAAACGGTTGTAAAGGATGTTCATTGGTATTTGATGAATACAGACAGTTATTTTAGCAAACCGCAAAAAGAAGAATATTTTCGCGATTCCGGTTTTTATAAGTTTCATGAGGCATATCATTTGTTAAAGTTTTCTAACGAAAAGCAGATTTTAGAACAGGCATATGCAGAATATGTGGAGTTGAAAAAAAATAGGTTATGGAATACGGGATGGAAAAATGATTCTTATTAAAAGGTTTGTCATTTGAATAGAGAGACACAGACAAACAAAGTGATTGTTTAATACTCAGTAACTGCTGATTTTTCTTGACAAAAGATAGGCATAGAGATATAATATCCTAAGAATTGTAAATGTACTTTTTTCTGCTTGGATATA
>OGKZ01002042.1_pt1 | contig 11619 bp, 10 predicted proteins | sample 1572571 | NCBI WGS metagenome assembly OGKZ01 (sample SAMEA2581906, study PRJEB24529) | metagenome | biome: Human gut stool | place: China | collected 2011 | reverse complement strand
TCTCAACCATAAATGTACTCTGGCCGCTTGCAAGGTCGTCAGATGCGCCGACTCGTGTGAAGATGCGGTCTACAATGCCGATATTTGCAGTTTGTGCAGGTACAAAGCTTCCAATCTGTGCCATGAGAACGATAAGTGCTGTCTGTCTCATGTAGGTGGATTTACCGGCCATGTTTGGCCCTGTGATGATTGAGATTCTGTTTTTGTGCTGATCCAGATATGTATCGTTTTCTATAAACATGTCATTTGTAATCATTTTTTCAACTACAGGATGACGTCCGTTTTTTATGTCTATTATTCCGCTTTCATTTATCTTTGGCTTGCAGTAATTATTCTGGCTGGCAACAAGCGCAAGCGAAGCAAAAACATCAATCTGTGCTATAGCTCTGGCTGTTTTCTGAATCCTTGAAACATTGCAGGAAATCTGTTTTCTTACATCACGAAACAGCTCATACTCAAGTGATGTGAGCCTGTCTTCAGCTCCAAGAATGGTATCCTCAAGCTCTTTAAGCTCCGGTGTTATGTAGCGCTCTGCATTGGTGAGTGTCTGTTTTCTCACGTAATAATCCGGAACCATATCCTTGAAGGAGTTTGTGACCTCAAGATAATATCCGAACACTTTGTTATACTTGATTCTTAAGTTTTTGATGCCTGTTTTTTCACGCTCACCGGCTTCAAGCTCAGCAAGCCATGTCTTTCCCTTGGTTTTTGCGTCTCGAAGACGGTCAACCTCCTCGTTGTAGCCAGCTTTTATGATATCTCCGTCACGCTGTGAGATAGGCGGCTCATCCTCAATGGATGAAAGTAAAAGCTCATATATATCCTTAAGCTCGTCGAACTCTTCATTAATCTCATCGGTAAGCTCACACGGTATGTCTGAAAGCTGCTGCTTTATCGGTGGAAGCATTTTTAAAGAATCCCTGAAGGCAATAAGGTCACGCGGATTGGCTGACTGGTAGGTGATTCTTGTGATGAGACGCTCAAGGTCATAAATAGGATTAAGGTATTCCCTGATCTCATCTCTTGTTATTTCGTTTGCATTAAGGGCTTCGATAAGCTTCTGGCGCTTTATTATCTCTGCCTTTTCGATAAGAGGCTGCTCGACATAGGTGCGAAGCAGTCTTGCTCCCATAGCCGTGCGTGTCTTGTCGAGTACCCAAAGCAGTGAGCCTCTCTTTTGCTTTTCACGAAGGGTATCTACAAGCTCCAAATTACGTCTTGATGAGCTGTCTATTATCATATATTTGCCTATTGAGTACGGATGAAGCTCAAGTATATTGTCGAGCGAGTTCATCTGCGTCTCATAAAGGTACTTTAACAGGGCGCCGGCAGCTATGACTCCACTCTCATAATCCTCAAGCCCCAGAGCATTTATTGTCTGTACATGGAAATGTGAAAGCAGTGTCTCATTTGCAAGACCATCGGAAAAATACCATGAGTCGAGTGCTGAAACAGTAATTGACAGTCTGTTTTTCATATCGTCAACATCTATTCCGCTCATGTAGAAGGATTCATTACATATGATTTCCGATGGATTAAATCTGCTCACCTCATCTAACAGCTTTCTTTCCGCATCCACCTCTGTCGTAAAAAAATCACCTGTTGTGACATCGCAGGTTGCTATGCCGTATTTGTCCTCAGTGTATACAATCGACATTATGTAATTGTTTTTTGCCTCATCTAAAGAAGCCATATCAGTGTTTGTGCCAGGTGTCACAACACGGATTACCTCTCGCTTTACGATTCCCTTTGCCTGCTTTGGATCCTCCATCTGCTCACAGATAGCTACCTTGTGACCGTTTGATACGAGTCTGTTGATATATGAGTCTGCCGCGTGAAACGGTACTCCACACATAGGAGCTCTTTCTTCAAGTCCGCAGTTTTTGCCGGTGAGTGTAAGTTCAAGTTCCTTTGAAACCATTATCGCATCGTCAAAAAACATCTCATAGAAGTCTCCTAAGCGATAAAATAAAATACAATCCTTATATTGTTCTTTTGTCTGCAGATAATGCTGCATCATTGGTGATACTTCTGCCACGAATATTTCCTCTCTTTATGTGTATAAATGTTATTTAAAATCCGGCTTATATTTTTTAATAATTGCTTCTGCAACCTTTATGCCGTCGATTGCCGCAGATGTAATGCCTCCTGCATAGCCTGCGCCTTCACCACAAGGGTATACACCCGAGATGTTACTCTCAAGAGACTCATCTCTTTTTATGCGAAGCGGAGAAGATGTACGTGTCTCCATACCGGACAAAATTGCATCTTTTCTGTCAAAACCATGTATCAGATGACCAAAATGTTCCATTCCAAGCTTAAACGACTGTTCCATGTCAGCGTTCATGAGTCCATTCAGCTTTGCAAAGACAGTGCTTCCCTTTGTACAAGAGTCAAAATCACCATATGCGGCTGTTAATCTGTCATCACAGAAATCTCCGAAAAGCTGCTGTGGTATTAAACCATTGCCACGCTCATAATTTTCTGTTTCAAGCTTTTCCTGAAACCTCACGCCTGCGAGGGCATCATCTGCTCCGAAATCCTTCGGTGAAACAGATACTATGATGGCACTGTTCGCATTTTTACTGTTTCTGTCATGATAGCTCATACCGTTAACCACTGTGTGATTTTCGGTTGACGATGAATTGACCACATATCCTCCCGGACACATGCAGAATGAATAGACTCCTCTGCCATTCGGAAAATTGGATGTGACCTTGTAAGGACTTGGAGGAAGTATGATTTTATTCTGAATACCGTACTGTGATTCATCTATCATGTGCTGCGGATGCTCCACGCGAAAGCCGACTGCAAAGCTCTTGCATTCCATATCAAAGCCTTTGTTGTAAAGCATATCAAATGTATCTCTGGCGCTGTGTCCGAGTGCCAGAACGCATACATCTGTCTTAATCTCACTATTACTGTCAGAATCCGTGTAAACGCTTAATAGCTTGTTGGAAACTATGTCAAGATTGCTCACACAGGTGTCAAATATAAATGTCGTTCCTTTGTCAACCAAAAACTCACGCATGTTGACAATTACTTCTGAAAGCACATCAGTACCGATATGTGGCTTGTTGTCATAAAGTATGGACGGATCAGCTCCAAAGCGCACAAAGGTCTCAAGCACAAGACGATTCCTGCCCGAAGGATCCTTTACGGATGTGTTCAGCTTGCCGTCTGAAAAGGTTCCGGCACCGCCCTCACCAAACTGTACATTGCTTTTGGGATTAAGTATGCCGCTCTCCCAGAATTTTTGGACATCGCAAGTTCTTTTCTCTACCCGGCTGCCCCGCTCGATAACTATCGGGCGAAAGCCTGCCTCTGCCAGTATATATGCACAAAACAGCCCGGCTGGTCCTGCCCCTGCAATAACAGGTCGCCTGTCAAGCGGTGTATTACCGTGTGCAGGTATCCGATACTCTTTTTCTTTATATATGAGCACAGATGAACTGGCTGCTCTTTTTACAATTGTTTCTTCGCTATTTTTTGTATCCTCTATCTCTACAGCAACTGAATATGTATAGAACAGCTCAGGTTTTTTACGCGCGTCAAGTGATTTCTTTAATATGCGGTATGTGAATCCTGTCTTGGCATTGAGCTTAAGCATTTTTATTATTTTCTTTTTTAATGCCTCATCACTGTGCGTGATGGGGAGCTTTATCTGGTTAATTTTAATCATTTACTGCATTTCTCCTGCTATATATCCACTTGTCCATGCCCAATGCAGATTGTAGCCACCGCATATGCCGTCCACATCAAGCAGCTCGCCGCAAAAGTAAAGCCCCGGATGGATTTTGGACTCCAATGTACGTACATCTATTTCCTTTGTATATATGCCGCCTGTACACACCTGTGCAAATTCTGCTCCTCTTGGCTTTTTTACCGAAACGGCTGTATGCTTTATAGAGCGGGTGAGACTTTTACAATCATCATCTGTCAACAGCCTTCCCTTTTTGTCAGGAGATACACCTGATTTGTGTATCAGCTCAAGAAGAAGCTTATTGTTTAAAAGTCCGTTAAGCATCTCATTTAACGAGCGGTTGTCTGTCGTTGTAATGCTTCTGTCCTTTATGTATCCGTTAAGCTCATCATCACTAAAAGTCGGCCAAAAGTCAATTATCACCTTGACCCTTTGACCTTTATCGAGGGCTCTTGACATAAGACTTGAAATCTGAAAAACAGGGATGCCTGAGATGCCATAGTCAGCTAACTGCAGCTCCCCTGTATTTTGCTCTGTCATTTGACCGTCTATCACGGAAGCGACAGTGGCATCGCACCTGACACCTGTGATTTTTTTGAAATTAAGACCATCACAGCTAAAGCCGCAAAGCGCGGGTAATGGCTTTTGGATATGGTGTCCGAGAGCTTCTATCTGTCGAAACAGGCTTCCGTCACTTCCAAGCTTCGGGGAAGCCGTAAGGCCACACGCTATGATAAGCCTTTTAGACTTAAAGCTGCCCTTGTCTGTTTGGATGCAGTAACCGGTCCGGTCATCTGCAGGCTTAATATCAGTAATATTAATGCCTGTTTTCACATCCACATGAAGCCTCATAAGCTCCATTCGAAAGGCTGCCACAACAGATGCAGCCTGTCTTGAATTTGGATAAATGTAGCCTGCATTGTCATATGCAGGTATTCCAAGTTCTTTAAAAAAACGTATTGTGTCTGCATAATTAAATTGCGACAACCCGTTTTTAATCAGTGCTTTACTGCCGTGGAATTTGTTTACAGACATATCAGTGTTTGTGAAATTACATCTGCCGTTTCCTGTTGCAAGTATTTTCTTTCCTATATCATCCTTGTGCTCTAAAAGTGCCACGCGTGCTCCCTTTGATGCAGCAACTGCTGCCGCCATCAGTCCGGATGCACCGGCACCTATTATAATTACATCGTACATATTCTTTCCCCTAACTGATTTATTTTAACATTAACTTGAATAGCTTTCAAGAAAATCGTACAAATCAGTTTCGTTAAAAAAGTAGAGTCCGTTTGTAACCTTATTTTTTGCTTCATCGGGCAGTTCTTCAAAATACACGCCTGTGTCAAAGTATTTTTCACTTGCAGTGCCGTTGTATACAGACAGCATTCCGGAGTCATTTTTGATGCAGTATTTTGCATTCTTAGCCTCATTTGATGTCAGAAGGCTTTCTTTTTCATTTTTTTCTTCTTTATCATTTTCATTGCTTTGTGCAATTATCGCAGCCTTGTCTGCAGCTCTTTGCGTATTGATTTTTTCTATCATAACAAGTGCAAGAAGAATTACAACAATAGTCAAAAAACAGATACTGATTTTGCTTTTCATATTATCACCTCAAAATCAGTATCTGTAAATTTTTGTTATTTATTCAATTTTATAATAAATGACATTTTTTTGCCACTTTTATGATAAGTGTGCCCTTTGGAAAATGTCTAAGCTCATCCTCAGTCAGTCCCTTGAGTAAAAGCAGCGCCACTGCATATGAGATAACCGCAATGATTGCAGCAAGAATGAAGGCGATAATCTCAATATGACAGACCTTGTAAAGTATAAAGTATACTATATACGAAATAACTCCCATTATGAGCGAGCTGATGGCCGGTATGATAAAGGTCTTTTTTATTTCCTGCTTAAAGCCGCTGTACTTCTTTAAAGCCATGCTGTTCATAAAGCACATGAGCAATGCAAAAAATGTATTGGCAAGCACAACTGCATGTATATTGAGCCTGAATATGAGCATAAGCAGTATGAGCACTATGACATGCGCTACAATAGATATCGCAGCGTTGATTACCGGAACTTTGAGCCTGTCAATGCCCTGCAGCAGTCCGTTGGACAGAGTGGAAAGCGAGTAAAATACTACCGCAACCGCACCGACATACATCATAAGTGATGCCTCAGCATTTGTTGCACGGGTGCTTGAGAACAGTATATTAAATATTGGCAGTCCAAACACGGCAAGCCCTACTGCACATGGGAATGCGACAACCATGATAAAGCGTGTGGAAAGATTAATCTGTCCTCTCACTGCCTCCATATCGTCCCTGTGATATGCGCCTGTAAGCACCGGCACAAAGGATGCTGCCATAGCTGATGCTATGGATATAGGCACATTGATTAAAAGCTTGTACTTTCCGGTGTATACACCCCACCATACGTCTATATCATTCTGAGTGTATCCCTGAAGCAGTGCAACCTGCTTGAATATACCCTGGTCTATGATGCCACTGATATTGTATATAGTAGTACTTAAAAGCACAGGAATAACCGTAATTACAAGAATCTTCATTGTGTAGCCAAATGAGCTTACCCTGACATTTCGTTCTCTTTTCATCTGTCTCTTGAACACCTTCATATAGATGGCAAAAATAAATACCACAAATAAAAGTGCTGCTACAGAGCCAAGCACTGTTCCAAGTGTACCACCGGCTGCACCATATGCTGCGGCATAGTGCTCCTTGTCACCAAGTACTGCACCAATTCTTGTACCTGTACGGTAGAGCACGTAGGCCGCCCATACACTGACTATGGCATTTACTATCTGCTCTATTATCTGTGAGACGGCACTCGGCATCATAGTACCCAGTCCCTGGAAAAAGCCTCTGATGACACCAAGCACTGCAACTACCAAAAGCCCCGGAGCCAGTACTCTTAAGGCAAAAATACTGTATGGTGTGTTAAGAAGCGTTGTTGCAAAAAAATTGCCACCGAAAAACAGTATGAGTGCAACTGTTGTTCCACTGATGGTTGCAAAAAGCAGAGCACACTTCAGTATCTGATACGTCGCAGTCCGCCTTTTTTTTGCCATCTGGGCTGAAACCATCTTTGATACGGCAAGCGGTAAGCTGTATGATGATATAATCAGCATGACATTGTATATTTCAAAGGCTGTGGAATAATAGCCGATTCCGATATCGCCCAATATACGCTGCATCGGTATGCGATATATGAGTCCTATTATTCTGCTTATTATAGATGCTACGGCAAGTATAGAGCCCTGTACTAAGGCATTACTTGCCCCATTGTTTTTTTTAGACATTTATAAATCCTCTGTTTCAATTGATAACCAGCTTAAATATTAGCGTGTTATACCTAAAGCGTCAAGTATTTTTCTCTGGTGCTCTTCCATTATGGCAGCCTCATCAGCCTCCATGTGGTCATATCCGAACAGATGAAGCATGCTGTGTGTAATCAGAAAGGCAAACTCTCTTTTTTCGCTGTGTCCGTATTCTAAGGCCTGCTCCTTTACTTTGTCGACGGATATTATAATGTCGCCTAGCATGACCTCTCCCGTATCAGGATTGAAATCATCCTCATTCTCATCTGAAAGGAAAGAAAAATCTCCGGGTGTTTCATATGAAAGCATCGGAAAAGATAATACATCTGTAGGCCTGTCTATCTGTCTGTACTCCTTATTGATGGCATGTATCCCTTCATTGTCTGTCAGTGTCAAATTAACCTCCGCCTCATACGGAAAGCTCTCGTGCTCAAGTGAAGCAGAAACAACAGCTTCTGCGACCTTTTCATAATCAAAATTAAAATTGCATTCTACTTCTTTTTCGATAAAAAAACTCATTTAAGCAGCTCCTCCTTTGTAAGATAGTCTCGTATTTTTAAAAAGTGATTCATGGAAAGCCCTGATTCATCATACATTCCTGAGCTTGACAGCTCATTTAATGTCTGGATAATAAGTATCTCGTGATTCCATTCACTGTCTGCCACATCGTTTTTGATATGATCAAGCCTTACTATTAAAGCATCGACCATATGGATGAGTGCGGATTCAGGGGTCTGTGGGTGTCTTAGCTTGCCATAGTACTCATAGAGTATATTGGTCAGCTTTTCAGGAAAATGCATGGCTAATGCCTGTTCCACTCCTTCCATGACGCTTTTATGCCTCTGCCACTGCCCTATGCGGTAATAAAAGCCTCCTGCTGCACATAGCGCTGTGTCCAGTCCTGCAGCCTTTGCAGCCTTTATGGCAATCGTCGATACGAAATTGCCATGATTGTATTCAGAGAAATTGTGCTTTTTAAGCTGCTTTACAGCAGGAAAATCCTCCTCTATTATTTCTATAAGCCTGTCATTTGTTTCATCAGTGCTAAGTGGCTTAAATACCCTGGCACAAATGATGCCGATAAGCGAAACAATCATGCCGCTTACAGCTCCGGCAATAATAACGGAAACAGAAAACTCCTTTGTTGACATATAATAGAATATACCCGGTGTCACAATGCTCATACTGATTGTGATCAGATATATACATATCTGAAGCTTGTCCTCCTTTAGCATCTTTGCAAGGATAGCACCTGTGATTACAAGAAGCAGCTCACATACGAGCTCAAAGCAGTCGCCGGATACAGTGATTGAAAGCAATATACAAAAATAAGTACCGCTTATAAAAGCCAGAAACTCATTGCCAATCAGACAAAGCAATATAGGAAAAATCATCACCGGCCTGCTGTACAGTGGCATAAAACCGCTTATGATACACACTATAGAGCAAATGATAAACGCAAACGTAAACCTAAGATAATCAGTTCTTGAGTTGTTCGACAGCTGCAGTGTGTTCCGCTCGTACTCAAGCTCAAATAAAAGCAGCATATAAAATATGATATCTAAAAAACCCATGCATATCCACTCATCCGGATATACATCACCAAGCAGACACAGCACAAATGAAAGAGCTAAGATTGATATAAAAATTGATATTAGTGATACAACCCTTCTCAATTGCTTTTCCTCTGCTTTCTTACAGTCTTTGCAGTCTGCTTATTTTCATAATCATCATATGCCTGAACGATTTTTTGTACAAGCGGATGACGAACGACATCCTTGCTTGTCAGATTGCATATGCCTATATCATCTATGTTTTTAAGCACCCTAAGTGCCACATCAAGCCCTGATTTTGCTCCCGGTGCAAGATCCTTTTGTGTCGCATCACCTGTCACGACAACCTTTGAGCCAAAGCCGATTCGTGTAAGAAACATCTTCATCTGTGCAGGAGTTGTATTCTGCGCCTCATCAAGTATGATAAATGCATTGTCAAGTGTACGGCCTCTCATGTACGCAAGAGGAGCCACCTCAATAAGGCCCTTTTCCATGTTGCGCTGGAAGCTCTCAGCTCCCATTATCTGATAAAGAGCATCGTACAACGGCCTTAAATATGGGTCAATCTTGCTCTGCAGATCTCCCGGCAGAAAGCCAAGCTTCTCGCCTGCTTCAATCGCAGGACGTGTCAGAATAATACGGCCCACCTGCTCGTTTTTAAAAGCTGTTATGGCCATTGCCATGGCAAGATAGGTCTTTCCTGTTCCGGCAGGACCCATGCCAAACACAATCATCTTTTTCCTGATTGCATCGACATACTCCTTCTGGCCTATGGTTTTTGGCTTTACAGGCTTGCCGTTTATTGTGTGACAAATGATATCCTTGTCAATCTCAACAATCTCACTGCCTCTATGCTCCTCTAAAAGTGCAAGTGCATAGTTTACGTTCTGCTCTGTGATGACGTTGCCTCTCTCAGCCAGCGCAATGAGCTGCTCGAACACATCTTTTGCCCCTTCAATATTCCCCTGCGCTCCGATAATCTTTAAGGAATCATCTCTTAAGACAAGCGTTACGTGCAGTGTGCGCTCTATTTTCTTGGCGAATGCATCAAACTGCCCAAAGACGTTTGGTATATATTCGCCCGGTATTTTTATAGATACTTCATTTAAACTCATTAGCTCATGTGCCTTTCAATCAAAATATTTTTCATTATAACATAAAAATAAAATTTGTCATAATTTACCTATAATTTATTCCTTCTGATATATCAATTTTCATGGTATTTTTTTCTATGTATATACTGCACCACGTGATATCGGGATATTTTTCCTCAAGCTTCTTTTCAAGGAGGCTGTAATCTGCTCTCTTGTGGCTGCCTATTGTTACATTTTCACTTTCCATAAAGGAGATGACCGACTCATCATACGTGAAACGGTTTCCTTCAGGCACAATGTACCAGATTCTCGTACAGATGAGTGCATGTATACCCAAAACACCGGTAATTGCAGCCGTAATAATACGTATTTTATATAGAAATGCTTTTATCGCAAAGTATCCCTGTCTTTTTACCACGAGAAGCCTTGTATGCGTCTTTTTAAGGTGCGGCTTCATTAGAAAAATATCTTCTGTACTGCAGCAGGCCTCATATTCCTTTGGACTTACATATTTAAGGTTCCATATTTTTATATGGTTTGCCGTGCACAGATTTATGAAGCGCCTGATATTGCAGCCTGTCAGCCTTACTGTTGCATAAGCTTTAATACTCATATATAACACCCTTTAAATGACCGGCTATTATTATTAAATCCTTTGTAAATTCCTTTATTTCAAGGCGGCTGCCGGATATTTTTATGGTACTGTCTGCTGACCTTACAGTTACGGCCTTGTCCGAAAATGACAGAATACCCTTGTGGTTTTCTATAGTAAGCTCATTATAACCATATGCTGTTACAATTGGAAGCCCTAGCACTATGTCCTTTGGAAGCTCGAACGAATCAGTTACTTTTTGCATCTTCATATATTAACATATGTTTATTTAGGCTGAATTATGCCGGTTATTTGTGGTACGGCTCGTTATTACTGATGCGAAACGACCTGTAAATCTGCTCCAGTAAAATTACGCGCATGAGCTGATGAGGAAATGTCATTTTAGAAAATGACAGCTTATAATCAGCGCGCTTCAATACATCATCGGACAACCCAAGAGAGCCTCCTATTACAAAAACAAGATGACTTTTGCCTCCTGTCATAAGCCTATCCATTTTCTGTGACAGCTCAACCGAATCAAGCTGCTTTCCATCTATCGCCAGACAAAATACATATGCATCGTCTTTTATATTTTTAAGAAGCCTCTCACCTTCTTTATTTTTTACGATGTCTATCTCTGTCTGTGTGGCCTGTTCGCTTGTCTTTTCATCGGAAACCTCAGTAATTTCAAGCTTACAGTAACGGCTTAGGCGCTTTGAGTACTCAGCAATCGCATCTCTGTAAAATTTTTCTTTAACTTTTCCTACACATAATATTGTAATTTTCATCGTTTCATTATAACATATAACTATAATTAAACAATATGGAGGCCGTATGAAAATATACGTTGATGAACAAAAAAGATACGAGGATACCAAAGCGACCGGACAGTGCTTCACCGCAGTCGGTGCGATAGGGCTTATTGCTATTGTGCTGCTTGATACAGGAGTTATAAAGCTTGCCGCTTTAGACTCGGTAAACAAGCTTATGATTTCTATCGTAATGGGGCTTGTTTTCTTGATATTTTTTATCATAGGAATGAAGTCATTTATGGAGCTAAAGGACATTTCAAAAAAAATTGACCGGAATAATTCCCTCGAAGAGGAAATCATGGAATACGTGACCGTCACTCATAGGGACGAGCTTATGACTTTAGCGTCATCGGGTGAAAAAGGAGATGCCTGCTCAGGTGATTTATACTACAAAAGAGCTGAGCTTATCACATCAGTCATTACTGAAAAATACAGCCTGCTTGAGGAAAGCTTCCTCGATCATATGGTTGAAGAAATTTATTCTAAAATTTATAGTGATATTGTCGAAGAATAGTGCTATAATAATAACAA
>OGKZ01002037.1_pt1 | contig 11648 bp, 9 predicted proteins | sample 1572571 | NCBI WGS metagenome assembly OGKZ01 (sample SAMEA2581906, study PRJEB24529) | metagenome | biome: Human gut stool | place: China | collected 2011 | reverse complement strand
GCAGTGCCGTGGATAAGCTTTCTGACGGCACACTGTATGAGCTGCGTGTGAGCGTCGCAGACGGCGGCGCGTTCGACCTGAGCGAGACGGAAAAGGAAATCAAAATTTCCGCTGTACTTGCAAAGTAAGACTCAAGGAAAGCTGTCAAAAAACTACAAAATCACCCCCGTTTCTGATTGATATGCTCCCTTTATGAGAGACAGTGAAATAAAAACACTGTCAATTACGAAGGGAGCATTGTTCATGTCAAGAAGGAAAACCAGCAGATCAGAGCAACTGTTGGCGGCGAAAGCCTCTGCATGACCTGTGGACGCGTCAGCCCTTTGTCCACGCAGTCTACCTATATTAGGTAGACAACGACGGCGAATGGGGAGAGATCAGATTTGACTTTGCAACCGGCACAGCGGAGATCGTCTAGCTGGCAGAGTTGGATACGGTAAAGTCCAATGTCTTTGCAAGGACGGCGATTCGGTACATCCATAGCTTGCCGGAGGTGCGGCTGCTGAAAGAGGCTGTTGTGATGTTTGATTAAGCATTGTGATCATAAAAATTTACAATTTTATTCAAGCAATCGCCTGATTTATTTTGTGAAGTCTGATATCTTATTATAAGAAACACTGGATAATGCACAGAAATGAGGGGATTGTGTTTTGCGGGAAGAAAAGAAAGCCGAAAAGAGACAGGAGCTTGTAGGCGTCTGCCTTGACTGCTTTGTCGAAAAGGGGCTGACCGTTGCCACGACAAAGAACCTCTGTAAGGCGGCAAAGCTGCAAAACGGCGGCATCTACTATTACTTCTCCACCAAAGAGGAAATCGTTCTTGCCTGCGCAGAGGAAGCGATCAGTCGAATTGAAAAGGCCGCGTTTGCCATCGTGCTTGAAGATATTAGTGACATCAAAAGCATGATGGATCATCTCGGTGAGCTGGCGGATAAAATGTCGCCTACCATGCGCTTTCTGGTCAGCGTATGTGTGTCGCGCGAATACGGAGAAAAGGTAAAGCCTTCCCTTGTGCGGCTTGTGGCAAGATACCCTTATTACACGGGTAGGATTGCGGAGATCCTCGGCTGCACCGACGAAGAGGTTGCGCCGTTCGTTCATCTGTCGATCCTCGCCATCAACAATTATATGATCTTTGCCGAGCGAGCGCTGTTTAACCCACAAATCGAAGCGGTCAAAAAAGAGCTTTCAAGGCTTGCGGAAAGAAAGGGGCGGAATAATCGATAGTTTACCATAAAGAGAAAATCACAAACGACTTTATAGTCAATCCATACGCACAAACCCTTTCGAGGAGATGACCAAAAACAGAAGAGAATCATAGGAGGACAACATGAAAAAGATACTTGCAATTCTACTATCGCTGCTTACGCTGCTTTCCTGCGGGTTTCTTTCCGCCTGCTCTGCCGAAAAAACGCAGCCGGATACACCGGATACTGAAACCGTGTGGGAAATGGTCAGTGAGGCATACATCTATGCGTTCCCGCTGGTGCTGACCGACGCAACCAAAACATTATCGACCAATACGGACGGGACCATGACTGGCCGTGCGCCCATCAATCAGTTCAACCATGCAAAAAAGCTGGCGGACGCCTCTTTCCGCACCGTCGTGACGCCGAACGTCGATACCGTCTATTCGCAGGCATGGCTTGACATCAGCACAGAGCCTATGGTCTACGTCCTGCCGGAAACGGATCGCTTCTGCAATGTGCAGCTTCTGGATGCGTGGACGAACACCGCCGCCGTGTTGGACAAGGCGGGTGCTTATGCCATTGCGCTTCCCGGCTGGGAGGGCGAGCTGCCCGACGGTGTGACGCGCGTGGACGTGCCCACCGCAACGATGTGGTCGATCACCCGCACGGTGCTGTCCGGGAACGAGGACCTGCCCAATGTCTATGCTATTCAGGAGCAGATGCAGCTCCTGCCGCTTTCGGCTTATGTACAGGGAGGCGAGTATACCGCACCGCAGGGAGCTTATAAAGAGGAAAATGACTTTGTTCCCGTGAACAAGGTGCTTTCCATGACGCCAGCAGAGTTTTTCAATACGGCTAACGCTCTGATGCAGGTCAACCCGCCCGCCGCCGACGGCGCGAAGTATGCGCAGAAACTCGGCCAGTGGGTCTATTACGGCAAGCCCATTGGCGACTTCGGCACGGAGTATACCTACCGCGCGATGGTAGCGCTGGTGGGGCTTGGCGCCAACACCGTGGACGTGGCAATCTATCACAAGACAGCGGTGGATGAGACCGGCGCAGCGCTGACCGGAGAAAAGAAGTATACACTCCACTTTGAAACCCTTCCTCCCACGCTGGAGGGCGGCTTCTGGTCCGTGACCGCCTACGGAGAGGATGATTTCCTCATTGACAATTCCATCGACCGCTACTGCATCAACGACCGTTCCGACTTCAAGCTGAATGCGGACGGCACATTGGATATTATCCTGTCCAAGGATGCACCGGAAGACGCCTCTAACTGGCTGCCTGTTTCCGACGGGGAATTTCATCTGTTCATGCGGATCTATGTACCGGATATGACAGCACTGGATAGCTGGCAGCCACCTGTTATCCGCGAACAATAAGGAGACGGAAAAGAATGGCTATGAAACGTATTGCAGCAATGCTTCTTACATCGATACTATTGCTGTCCTGCGTCGGCTGTGCGCAGGATGGGCGCAAAGAGCCGGGCGCGGAAAAGGCAGACCTGGGTCTGACTGCTGATGTCAAGCCCGCCACAGACTTTACGGCAAAGGCAAATGCCGCCATCTACGATGAACTTGACTTCGATGATAAGCAGGAATATGAATTCGCCACCCGTGGACTGATCGACGCGCCGGAAACACTGGAACTAAAGGACGAGGATGGGAAGATCCTCTGGAGTCAGGAAGCCTATGCGTTCCTGGACGATTACGAAAAAGCGCCTGACAGCGTAAATCCAAGTCTCTGGGAGAACACGAAAAATAACCACGCTTATGGCCTTTTTGAAGTGACGGATGGCATCTATCAGGTCCGTGGCTATGACATGGCAAACCTCACCGTTGTCAAGGGCGATACCGGCTGGATCGTCTTTGATACGCTGATGAGCGTGGAGTGCAGTCAGGCTGCCATGCAGCTGATCGAAAAGAATCTTGGTAAATTCCCGGTCAAGGCCGTCATCATCTCTCATTCCCACGTCGACCATTTTGGCGGCATCGCCGGCGTGATGGCGAAAGAGGATAAGGCAGACGAGACACTTTCTATTGAAGATCAGCTCGCCAGCGGCAAGATCCCCGTGATCACGCCTGTGGGCTTCACGGAGCACTCCGTGAAGGAAAATGTCTACGCCGGTAAGGGTATGGGCCGCCGCAGCAATTATCAGTATGGCATCCTTCTGACCCCCGGCGTGACCGGCAAGCTGGCGCAGGGCATCGGCATGGGACAGTCCACCGGAACGGTCTCGTTCATGACGCCCAGCTATGAAATCACGCAGTCTGGCGAAAAGCTGACGATCGACGGTGTGGAGCTGGAGTTCCAGCTCACGCCGGGTACGGAAGCGCCCGCCGAAATGAACACGTGGCTGCCCCAGTACAAGGCGCTGTGGATGGCGGAAAACTGCACCGGCACGCTCCACAATCTCTACACGCTGCGCGGCGCGGAGGTGCGCGACGGCGCGGCATGGGCAAGCTTTATCACCGAGGCCATTTCCCTTTACGGCAAGGACGCGGAGGTCACCTTCCAGTCCCACAACTGGCCGCATTGGGGAAACAACGTGGTGAACGACTACATGGTCAACACGGCTGCCGTGTATAAGTTCATCAACGACCAGACTCTGACCTATATCAATCAGGGCTACACCAGCGACGAGATCTCCAACATGATCGAGCTGCCGGAGGCGCTCAATAAAATCTGGTACACCCGCCAGTACTACGGGACGGTCGCCCACAACGCCAAGGCGGTCTACCAGAAGTTCATGGGCTGGTATGACAGCAACCCTGTCAACCTGAACCCCCTCATGCCAAGCGACAGCGCAAAAAAATGGGTGGAGTACCTGGGGGATGTTGACAATGTCCTGCAAATGGCAAAGGCGGATTTTGACAAGGGTGAATATCAGTGGGTCGCCGAGGTCACAAATACCATCGTCTTTGCCGACCCGACGAACACCGATGCACGGCTTCTGTGCGCCGATGCACTGGAGCAGCTGGGGTATCAGGCGGAGTCCGGTCCGTGGCGCAACGAATATCTGACCGCCGCGCAGGAGCTGCGCCATGGAAACGCCAATTTCACCGCTTCCACCAAATCTACCGGCGACATGGTCAAGGTCCTCTCCGCGCCCATGCTGTTTGACTATATGGCCATTGTCATGGACAAGCAGGCGCTGGCTGACCGCGACTTCACCATGAACGTGATCCTGCCTGACGTGGGCGAACAGCACATGCTCCGCGTGAAGAATGGTGTGCTGCTGGTCTATGCGGATACATTGTCTGATGATGCGGACGTGTCTATTACCTGCCCGAAGAATGCGCTGTTTGCGATCCTGACCAACAATCAGGAAACGGTTACACAGGCCGTCAAGGTCGAGGGCAGCGCAGAGCTGCTGACGCTGATGATGGAGAATATGAACCAGTTCCCGATCACCGAAGCCAACCCCTTCAACATCATCGAGCCGTAACGGCTTCGAGGGGCGGTCCGTGGGAAGACCGCCCCGCTCGAGAGAAAACAGCGAGATGCTTTCAACGCAAATTAAAAGCTGTCTGTTTCTGTTGGAAACAGACAGCTTTTGCAGCCTTACGGTTGCCCTGAACACCCGAATCTGTCAGCCAACAGTAAAAATAAGAATTACTTCCTTATCACTGTTAAGCCAAGGTTTAAGAGTTATTAACAATTTATCACTCTGTCCATATACATTCCTTCCGGTAATACATGGCGACATGTGCATTGTGCCAGTCGCCGGGGTCATCGGTTATGTCGGAGTGGTATATCGGTGCCGGGCGCTTCGACAGGGCGGGAACAGTCACGAACTGTTCGTCATCGCCTGTGCTTCTTAGGTATTCATCGCGGGCAGTCAGTTCGCAGTCATAGGTTTTGGCGTCGCCGTTTATGAGTGAGAGCGTTGCGGCGGCGGACAGAGGAAGCTTGCCAAAGCCTGCGTCACCGCTCTTATATTCCGTCTCACCGACCTCTATACAGCCTATGCAGGCGATTACAAAGGCACAGAGACTTATGGCAAGCGCGAGGAGGGTGTTTTTGCGGCTTGCTTTTATTTTTTCAAAAAAATTATTAACGATGTCATCAAGGAATATATGCCTTTTTTCTGTTTTTATCTTATTCCCAATCCATCCCAGAAAATATATAAGATTAAAGGTGATGAGAACATACGCGGCAAAAAATATAATGTTCATCATTCTGTACGGCATGCGCAGCCCCTGCGCGTAGAATACAGGCGTTCCCATTGAGCAGTACAGACCGAAGGTGAACACTGCGACGAGGAGCGGATATCTGTAGGTGAAGCCGCTGCGCCTTGCTATGCGGTAAAATACCGGAATCATGCATATAAAAAATATAAGGCATGGAGCATTCAACACTTTGGCGATGCTGTAACCGCCGAATGCAAAGGTGTAGACGAAGGTCTTTACAATGCCGGTGCTTCCGCCCACGGATTGCTGGCGCAGAGCGTTTCCCGGTGCCGCCATGCTTATAAAAAGTCCTGCCATGGCTGCGGCTGCGACGATGATGTATGCCGCCATATGGTAAGGACGGATGACCTTATTTTTCCTAAGTATTACAAAATAAACCGCGGAACCCGCACTTAGAGCCAGAATAATGCACATGAAAAGCGCAGCTGCGTAGTTGCTTCCACCGATAAGAAAGGCAGATACAGAGCTTATTGCAGTGAGGATAATCGTGCCGGCAGCTTTGGCGGTTCTCATTCTTATAAGAAGCGCAAAGAGAAACAGCATGAGACTGTAAAAAAATGTATAATATATAGCACCGTTATACCAGTAAAATGAATCGCTCGGTGTCGTGCACAGCTGCATTGACACGAAGGTGAGGCAGATTCCCACAGTCGCGGCAAGGTAGCTGTCCGCCTTGAATATTTTTTTCAGCGCAGTGTAAAAAAAGAAAATCGAAAAGCCCATATACGCGCTGAGAAGTATAAGCGGCGCAATAAAATAGTATTGCTCACCGAATATTCCAGGCTGCAGGCGCATGAGGAAGATTGCTGAAAAATTGCCCTGCCATATATTGTAGGTGTTAATCATCTCGTCGAAGGAGCATTTTACAACCGACGCGAAGGAGTGGGTCTCATTCCACACCTGCACAGTCTCCGTGCCATAGTAATAGTCGTCGACGCTCGGGTGCGCGAACATGCCGATTACATACAGCGGTATGACCGAGAGGATGAAACATATGAGAATTATGTAAAAAATATTTTTTGTTGTCATTTTTTGGGTGAAGGATTTATTCATGTGAGCTCCTTGTGTTTGTGATATTAGTTTTTGACATGTATTATTATATTTTTTTTGAGGGGGATTGTAAATATTAGTTTGCATCAATTTGTCAGTCATAGTCGGGCAAATTGCCAAAGGAATATAATGAACGAAAAAAATGATTTAACTTATGCATTTTGCAAATCATAGAATGTCGTCAGACATATAGAATAAATTGAATATTTTATGTAAATAATATTCCTCATGAAGCACAGAAAAGTATATTACTATGACAATGAGCTGGAGGATGAATTTTCCGGCATAAAGAGGAACACGATAACTGTCGATGAAAATTACCGCTACAGCCACGGAAGGCTGTGGAAGGTGGCTGCATGGGTGCTGTATCACATAATAATGACTCCTGTTGCATTTATATACATGAAGCTGCGGTTCTGCATGAGGATAGAGGGGAAAGATAAGCTGTGCGGACTACGGGATGGCGGTCATGGCAGGTGCAGGCCGGCATTTTTCTATGGAAATCATACCCAGATCCCGGGGGATGGTTACATTCCGGCATGCATAAGCTTCCCGAGGAAGGCCATCATACTGGCACACCCTGACAATGTATCGCTCTACGGAACGAAGAATATCATGGAGATGCTGGGCGCCTTTCCGATACCTAATAAGCTCGGGGGCATGAAAAATTTCCTTGGGGAGCTTGAGAACTACATCGGCACGGGACACCCGGTTTTTATTTACCCCGAGGCACATATCTGGCCTTATTACACGAGAATTCGTCCTTTTAACGAGAGCTCCTTCCGTTATCCGGTAATATATGACCGCCCTGCATTTTCTTTTACCATAACTTATCAGAAACACCTTTTCAGGACAAAAATCACAATATATATTGACGGACCTTTCTATCCGGACACCACAATAAACCCAAGACAAGCTGCCGTGAAATTGCGAAATCAAGTGCACGATGCCATGACGGCGCGCAGTGAAAATTCCACCTATGAGAAAGTAGAATATATTAAGAACAAGTGATTTTACTATTATAAAGCAACAAAGCGGATTGAGGATAACGGATTGAATTATTAATCTAAGGAGGCTCCCATGAATATCCTGTTCTGCGGCAATTCACGCGCCTTTGACGGTATACTGATAGCTGTTCTTTCTATAACAAAATATTATAAGGGCGAGTTAAATATTTACATTTTTACCGCAGGGCTTGAAAATATGCGCGAGGACTACACACCGATATGCTGGCAGCAGGCGAGAATTATCGAGAATATTGTGACGGGTGTGTGCCCGCAAAGTCATGTTTTGCTGATTGATAAAACGCAAGATTTTAAAAATGAGCTCGCCGGCTGGGTCAATAAGGATACGGTATACACGCCGTATTCCATGCTGCGGCTATATGCGGACGACATTCTTGTGAACAGGCTTCTCTACCTCGACGCGGATGTGGTCGCCTGCGATGATATAGAGCCGCTTTACAACATGGGTATATCTGATTTTGAGATAGCCGGTGTGAGGGATTTTCTCGGGAAATGGTTTATTGAATATAATTACATGAACACGGGCGTGCTGCTTTTTAATATGCCGCGATGTCGTGAAAATGGTTTATTTAAAAATGCGAGAAAAATGTGCCGCGAGAGAAAAATGTTCTTTCCCGACCAGACCGCGCTGAACCGCGTATGTAAAAATAAGCTCTTTCTCCCCGAAAAATATAATGAGCAGAAGCGTTATAGACCAAACACCGTGCTGCAGCATTTTTGCAAATCTCTCCGAATATTTCCGTATATTCACACAGTAAATGTGAAACCTTGGGAGATTGAGAAGCTGCACAGTATATATAAGCTCCATGCGCACGATGAGATATTAGAGCAGTATGAGAGGATAAAAAATATAATACGTTAAACACGCTAAGTTTACAGAGCATGTTCTGTCTCCAACATCGTAGTGATTAGGTATATATAGATTATGGGAGGAAGAGAAATCAAATTTATTTGTATGTTAGATAATATATTTAAAACATTTATATGCATGTAAATTTTGCAGTGCAGCTGATTAAAAAGGGGATAATATATGGAAAACAATTTTTTGATTTTTATTACAATAATATTTCTGGTACTGTATTTTCCACGGCTGATTGGCTGGTTCGGGTGGATTTTTCCGCAGAAAAGCTGGAAGTGTGGGAGAAGGCACCGTTTTGCGCTCATTGTTCCGGCGCGCGATGAGGGCAGGGCGGTTCTGCCGCTTTTTAAGAGCATAGAGGAGCAGAGCTATGGTGCAGATTATCTAAATGGTGGTATTGGAAACGCAGATAAACATACGGAAAAAAATATAGATAGGAAAGCAGATAAAAAATCAGTTGATAGTCTGTTCGACACTTATGTTATCGTGAAGAATCCGCGTGACGAGGTGATTGGCTATGCGCGGGAGATTGGTGCGAAGGTGTATGTCGATGAGGCGCAGAAGAGCAAGGGTGACTGTCTTGATTACTGTATAAGGCATATTCTGGCAGCGGGAAAGAAGTATGATGGTTATATAATCGTCGATGCGGACTGCCGGCTTGATGTGGATTTCCTGGCAAATATGAACGATGCGCTTGCAAGCGGGGCGCAGGTGATAACGGGGCGGAAGCTGGTCGGAAATTATAGCATGGGTTATTTAAACAGCGCTTCAGAAAAAGTGGTAAATGCCATAACCTGTCAGAATGGCCTGGTATGGCCGATTATAGATGAGCTTGGGAACAGGTACAAGAGCGCGCTCGGGCTCACCACTATGCCGATAACAACGGGAATACTTATAAGAGGAGATCTGGTCGAGGAGTGGGGCGGCTGGATTTACAGACAGACGCTCACGGAGGACATGGAGCTACAGCGCGACTGTGCGTGCAAGGGGATAAAGACCTTTCACTATTCATTTGCGAAGCTGTATCTTGAGGAGACACCATCGCATACGGACACCAATAAGCGCAGAATACGCTGGATGACAGGAATGGTGGCTGCAGACAGGCTCTACTGTCGCAAGCTTCTAAAACGCCGCGGGTTGAGGGCTTCTATCGATAATTATTATATATTGTCGCTGTGGCTTGTGTATGCATACATCGGAACCTTGTCCGTGGCGGCAGTATTTAATCTGGTTACATTTAGAATATGGCAGGCAGCGGCGGCATTCATGCTTATCTATACCGCTTTTTTTGCGCTGTCCGTGATGGCAGTGCTTGCAGACTGGAAAAATATCGGACTGTCATGGTTTAATAAGCTGTGCCTAATGCTGGTGCACCCATTTTTTTACATGGAATACATCCTCATCGTGGGGCGTGCGGTGCTTGGCGTGAATCCGAAAGGCTGGGAGAAAATCGGGAGGGTGCAGTATTGATGAATTATTTTAAGCTTGCATACACAACACCCGATGTGCTTGTGAAGATAAAGGAGGCGGAGAAAAGGGGGGATTTCAATGCACATCTTGACCCGGTAGATTACGACAGCAGCCTTCCGGTTGATGAAAAATTTCCTTATATTCCGACGGGGGCTTTAAAGTTCCGGCAGGCATTGATACGCACGTTTATAATCAAGCCGTTTATGTGGATTGTGAACCGCTTCATATTCCGCACGCGAATTTATAGCTTTTACCAAGAGGGTGATGGAGAGTGCGGTGAAGATAATCATGGCATGATAATCACCTGCAACCACATAAACAAGCTCGATGCACTGGTGGTAGAATGGGCACTCAAAAGGAGTGGTGTGCTGCGGGGAAGGCAGCTCAAGGTCATGGTGGCGGATTTTAACAATCGGAGGGGGTGGCTCGGTGAGTACATGAGGGCGTTCGGTATAATGCCGTTTCCACGGGGACACAGGCTGGTGAGACGGTTCAACGGTGCTGTGTCGTACTATCTTGGAAAAGGCGACTGTGTCCTCGTATTTCCGGAGCAGTCTGAGTGGTGGGGCTATGACAGACCGCGCCCGCTGAAAAACGGTGCATTTTACTATGCCGTGAAAAATAATGTGCCTGTTCTTCCTCTTTTTATAACCTGCCGCGATGCAGGAGATACTGAACATTATGCGCGAAAAAAAACAGGCGGCGTGGAGAGAAGATATTTTGACGTGCATATATTGGACAGGATTGAGCCGGTAGGAGACGGCATAAGCGACCACGACAAGATACGCATGCTGCGTGATGAAAACAGCCAACGATGGAAAAAAATTCTTGACATTAAAAAAAAATAAAACTATAATAGTTCGAGGTCGAACAGTTCAGTATCAAACTGTTCGACCTCGAACAGTTTTTTGCTGAAGGTTAAGGCTTTTAACGGATAACCGGGCTATAGATAATGGCACCATGTCCGTTATGTATTGGTTTTTATCTAAGCCACATCATGAGGAAAGGAGCACGAGTTGGAAAAGAAACGCTATTTGGGGTTCGAGATTAAGAAGATGGACAACACTATTTTTCGTCAGCTTAAAAAGAAGCTGGTAGAGGCCGGCTTTGACGAGGTAACGGTAATGCATGGGCATATCCTTGGATATCTAAGCAGGCATAAGGATGTGGACGTGTACCAGAAGGATATAGGTGAGGAGTTCGGTATAGGCAAGTCATCGGTTACCAATATACTTCAGCTTATGGAGAGGAAGGGCTACCTGGTGTGCCGCACGGACGATAATGATGGACGTTGCAAGAAAATAGTTCTCACGCAAAAGGGCGAGGAGACACACGCTGCTACGGTGCGCGTCATCGATATGCTCCACGAGGAGCTTGAACAGAATGTCACACAAGAGGAAAAACAGGTCTTTTTGAATGTTATAGAGAAGATGAGAAAAAATATCAATGATATGAATAAGGAGGATGAACAGTGCTAAAGACATTAGGTGCTTATGTAAAAGAGTATAAGAGAGCATCCATCGCGACCCCTTTTTTTATGATTTTAGAGGTGCTTATGGAAATGCTCATTCCGTATCTGCTCTCATCACTTATCGACAATGGTGTTGAGAAGGGTGATATGGGCTACATACTCATGGTCGGCGGCTGCATGGTAGTGATTGCCATGGTCGGATTGTTTGCCGGAATCATGGGTGGTGTTTACGGGGCGAAGGCCTCAACAGGTTTTGCAAAGAATCTCAGAAAGGGTATGTTTGACAATATCCAGACCTACGCCTTTTCTAACATTGACAAGTTCAGCACAGCGGGACTTGTGACAAGACTTACAACGGACGTCACAAATGTACAGAATACATATCAGA
>OGKZ01002031.1_pt1 | contig 11709 bp, 9 predicted proteins | sample 1572571 | NCBI WGS metagenome assembly OGKZ01 (sample SAMEA2581906, study PRJEB24529) | metagenome | biome: Human gut stool | place: China | collected 2011 | reverse complement strand
TGCGGTCCTGAGTTTCCGATAATCAACCTCAGTAAAAATATATTTTTGAACAACTGCCGCTCTGGCCTTTTCCTGCTGCCAGATTCTCGCATAACTGGCACAACAAATACACAAGTCCGCTGACAGTTATCATATTACCTGTTCTTCTGCGCCTCGATCTGCTCCGCCAGATCGTTTAAGTAGACCCAACGATCCATCTTCTCCTCGAGCTGCGCTTCCTTCTCTTCTTTTTCTTTCATAAGCTCATTTAACTTACTGTACTGACTTGCTGACTCGGCTATTTGTTCATCTAGCTTTTCTATTTCTGACTCAAGCTTTGCTATGTCATCGTCTATAGTTTCATATTCTTTTTGTTCTTTATAAGTAAACTTCAATTTTTTGCTATGCTCATTCACATACTTTTTCTTAGCTTGTGCTGTATCTGCATTTTCAGTTGATGGCGAAGCCACTTGAATTGCTTTTACGTTATCTGACGCATTATATATAGAAGAAACTCGTTTTTCATAATAGTCACTAAAGCCACCCTCGTACTGTTTTAACACTCCATTTTCTTCAAATGCAAATATTCTGTCAACTATTCTATCAAGGAAATATCTATCATGTGATACTGTAATTACTATTCCCGCAAATGAGTCAAGATAATCCTCTAAAATCTCTAAAGTTTCTATATCTAAATCATTTGTTGGCTCATCTAAGATAAGTACATTTGGCGCACTCATTAAAACACTTAAAAGGTAGAGTCGTCTTTTTTCACCACCAGATAGCTTTGATATTGGTGTCCACTGCATTTTAGGTGTAAATAAAAACTTATCACACATCTGTGACGCAGTTATAAGCCCTGTCGTTGTTCTTACATATTCTCCAATATTTTTAACATATTCAAGTACATTAAGACTTTCATCGAGCGGTTCATTTTCCTGCATAAAGTAGCCAATCTTTACAGTTTCTCCTATTTCTACACTACCACTGTCTGGCTTAACAAGTCCTGTAATTATCTTCATTAGTGTAGACTTTCCGCAACCGTTGTGACCTATTATACCTATTCTGTCGTCTTTTAAGAAAATGTATGTGAAGTCGTTGATATATGTCACACCATTAAAGCTTTTTGAAACATTTTTTACTTCGATTGTCTTTTTACCAAGTCTTGTAGACACTGAGCTCATCTCAAGGGATTGCTTTTCAAAGCTCGCTCTTGCCTTTCTTGAAGCTTCTTTCATATCTTCATAACGGTCTATTCTTGCCTGTTGCTTTGTTGAACGTGCTTTACAGCCTCGTCTTATCCACTCAAGCTCTGTTCTAAGAATATTAGCTCGCTTAGCTTCAGTAGCTCTTGCCATATCTTCTCTTTGAGTTTTCAGTTCAAGAAAACCAGAGTAATTTGTTTCATAACTGTAAAGTCCACCCTTGTCAAGCTCTACTATTCTATTTGTTACATTGTCAAGAAAATATCTATCATGTGTAACCATTATAAGTTCACCTTTAAATTTCTTGATATAATTTTCAAGCCATATAACCATATCGTTATCAAGATGGTTGGTTGGCTCGTCAAGTATTAACACTTCGGCTGGCTCTACAAGTACTCTGGCAAGTGCAATTCTTTTTTTCTGACCGCCTGACAATGTATTAATATCAGCTTCAAAATCACTTATTCCAAGCTTGTTTAAAATAGTCTTTGCCTGTGCTTCGCTACTATTTTTCTTGCCCCTTATTACATAGCTTATAATTGTATCATTCTCAAGAAATTCTGGTGTCTGTGGCAGATACTCTACTGTAACACTTCTGCCCTTTACAATTTGCCCCTCGTCTGGTACTTCAATTCCTGCTATTATCTTTAAAAATGTAGATTTTCCAGTTCAGTTTACACCGATAACGCCTATTTTATCACCGTCATTTACACCAAGTGTTACTTGATTAAATAATTCTTTTTCACCAAATGTTTTACTTATTTTTTCAGCATTTAAAATATTCACAAATTCCTCATTTCTAAGTGCCATCACTTTTTAATATTAATTAGTACTTATGGTTATACAGCTTTTTAAACTTTTCTGCAAGCTCAGGATTAGTTTTTTCCATTCTTTCAATATGTTCTTTTCTTCTTTGAAGCATGTGTTCATAAGCCTTTGGATTTTTATTTTTAAAATGTTCTAACATATCTTTTCTGTGTTTGCTAAGCATATTAAAAGCATCTGGATTTAATTTGTTAATCTTATGCTCAATAACTGTTCTTCTCTGCTCAATCTTAGCTTCGAGTTCTTCAGCATCATGTGATGTAATGGCAAGCTCTGATAAGTGCATTTCAATTCTTTCAAGAAGTTCGTCTTCATCATAAAGACCAAATCTTCCCCAAGAAGCATTCTTTTCAGCTTCTTTTATTATTACATCTTGAATATCTGCATTTTCGGGATTTTCTAATTGCTTTATGCTTTCGACAAGACCATCAAGCATTTCTTTTGCAAACTGTTCCATCTTAGCATCTGCGTCATCACCAAATGCCCATTCTATCTCGGCAAGCTGCTCATTTGTTTCAATGATACTTGTATTGGTGTCATTTTCATCACCCTCATAAGGATACGGCTTATCTATGCCCGAATTTCTAAGTGCAAGCGAAGCTGTTCTTCTTACAACACCTTCATCAACAAGCTTTTCAGCTCCCAATGCTCGCAACTGGTCGTTGACACTTCCAACATGTCCTGTTATGTAAAAATCTATTCCTTTGCTTCTTAACTTATCGTTTATAATCATAAGTCTATCTGCCGCAGTTATATCAATATTTGTAATACCTGTTGCGTCTACGACAAAACATTTTGTATCGTCTTTGATTGAATTTTCTATTTCTTCCTGAAATGTATTTATATTTGCAAAGAATAATGAACCACTAAATCTATATATAACTGCATTTCTTATTACTTTTGCGTTTCTATTTCTTGCAAGGTCAAAAAATCCTCTTTGCCCCGGAATTATACCTAGAAATGCACGAGGTGGAGTTACGGCTTTTATTATAACTGCTATAAATGAAAGAATTACACCGATAGCAACGCCATAAACTGTTCCAAGTAACAATACTCCTAAAAATGCGGCAACAAATATCATAAATTCAGTTCTATCAGATTTTAAAAGCTTCTTTGCCATTTTTATTTCTAGTATACCATAAAGGGCGCAGACAACGATACCTGTTAATACTGGAACGGGAAGATATTTTATAAACCAAGTTCCAAATAAAAGCAAGCAAAGCATTGTAAGTGCTGCAACTACCGACATCATTTGTGACTTTACTCCAAATTGGTCGGCTATCCCTGTTCTTGAAACACTTCCACCTACGGGGCAACAGCCACTTACAGAAGAAGCTACATTTGCCGCACAATAAGCTAATATCTCTCTATCGTTATTGACCTTGTAGCCATATTTTAATGCGTAATTATTGGTTGACAGCAAACTTATAGCTACAATAACGATAGCAATTATAAGGCTTTGTATTACTATTGTCTTTGTATCACTCATTAGATAACTAAAGTCGGGAAGTGATATTTTAGGAAGTCCCGGCTCTACATTAGGAAGCATTGCAACTCCATAATCTTCTATATGAAATACTGCTGAAATTATTGCGCCAAGAAACATTAATATAACTGACATTGGCACTTTGGGTATGTATTTTTTAGATACCATTATTATAGTAATTGTACTTACACTTAATATAACTGATAAAATGTTAATTTTATCGAGTTGGTTTACTATATTAATAACAAGTTCAATGCCCTCGCCAGTTCCTGCCTTTCCGCCAAAAAGTTTTGGAACTTGCATTAAGATAATAGTAAGTCCAACGCCTGAGATAAAACCGCCCATTACTGGAGTTGATATAAATTTAACAAATCTTCCTACACGAAATATCGCAAAGAGTAACAGCCAAGCTGATGTAATCAGTGTGATAAGTGGAACTATTTTCATAGCTTCGCTACTTTCTGCTGTTATGCCGAGTGTCGCTATTGCACCACCTACAAGTGCGGCAGGAGCTGCGTCAACGCCAAATACGAACTGTGGTGACGATGATATTAACCCAAATACAAGTATAGGCAAAAGTGAACCGTACAGACCGTAAACAACTGGAAGTCCTGCTACAAGTGAATATCCCATTGATATTGGAATTGAAACAAGTGCTACAATTATACCTGCTGCTATATCTTTTGGCAGATATGATAATTTGTAATTTTTTAACATTCCTTTTGTCCTTTCTTTTTAGCTTAGTTAATTGCTACTGTGGCATTTTATACTTGATAATGTTAAAATATGCGATTTAGCAATTTGATGAAAAATATTTTAACATAATTAAGCATGGTCTGTCAGTAGGAAATTAATTAGTTTCTCAAGTAATTGCTACGATTATCAAACTCTTATATAAGTACAAACTTTAAATAAAACAAAAACGCTGCCGCATTAACGAAAATTTATACAATACATAGAATTATTTGCTAAATATCTATATTTTGTATAAAATTTTCTTAATGCGACAGTCCCTTTATTTAATATAAAATTAGTATTCTAAATATGCGCCCTTCATTGGACTTGCTGCGTGTTGACTAAATAATCTCATCACGCCCTTTGTGTACTTTGGCTCTCTAGGTTTCCAGTTTCTACGGCGTTCTTTTAATATTTCATCAATTTCTTCCATTGTCTTTTTCTCGCCTTTTACGCCTATTATATTGAGCTTTCTCTCCATAACATCAATTTCAATTAAGTCATCTTCTTCTACAAGTGCTATTGGGCCTCCATCTACGGCTTCTGGGCTACAGTGACCTATAACTGGACCTGTCGAAGCTCCTGAGAAACGACCATCTGTTATAAGTGCAATGCTCTTTCCCAACTCTTTGTCACTACTTATAGCTTCTGATGTATAGAACATCTCTGGCATTCCACTTCCCTTAGGGCCTTCATAACGTATAAATACGGCATCACCTTTATTAACTTTATGCTTTAAAACAGCGTCAAGACATTCTTCTTCACTGTCAAATGGTCTTGCACGCAACACTGACTTGAACATTTCTTTAGGGCAAGCTGTGTGTTTAATTACTGCTCCCTCTGGTGCAAGATTTCCACGCAATACGGCAATACTTCCATCAGTTCCTATTGCTTTATTATATGGTCTTATGATGTCTTCTTTTGTAATATTTATATTATATCGTTTATTAAATTCTTGAAGCCACTTATCACACTTTTCATAGAAACCATTGTTTTTTAATTCTTCTAAGTTCTCACCTAATGTCTTACCTGTAACTGTCATAACATCAAGATGAAGGTGTTGTTTTATTTCTTCCATAATTGCTGGGACTCCACCTGCATAATAGAAACATTCTGCTGGCCAACGTCCTGCAGGTCTTACATCAAGTAAATATCTAGCCTTCCTATGTAATCTGTCAAATGTATCTCCTGTAATCTCAATTCCAAGTTCATGTGCTATAGCTGGAATATGGAGAAGACAATTTGTACTACCTGAAATTGCTGCATGAACTAAAATAGCATTTTCAAAACTATCCATTGTTACAATATCTGATGGTCTCATATTTTCCATAGTTGCAAGTTTTACTGCTTGTCTTCCTGCCTGTCTTGCAAATTCTAAAAGGTCAGGACTTGTTGCTGGCATAAGTGCGCTTCCTGGGAGTGCAAGTCCAAGTGCTTCTGCCATAATCTGCATTGTAGAAGCTGTTCCTATAAATGAACATGCACCACAGCTAGGACAAGCATTACATTTCGCCCAATCAAGCTTTTCTTTGTCAATCTCACCTCGTTCATATTTTGCACTATACATTCCAAGTTGTTCTAGTGTAAGCATTTCTGGCCCTGCATTCATAGTTCCACCCGGTACAAATACTGATGGTATATTAACTCTCATCATTCCCATAAGATTACCCGGAACGCCCTTGTCACAACTTGAAAGATATACACCTGCGTCAAATGGTGTTGCATTTGCGTGTATTTCAATCATATTTGCTATTATTTCACGACTTGCAAGACTATAGTTAATACCATCTGTTCCTTGACTTTCTCCATCGCATATATCTGTACAAAAATATTTTGCACCAAATCCATTTTCGTCTGCCACACCTTTTCTTACTTCTTCTACAAGAATATTCAAATGTCCACTTCCCGGATGGCTGTCACCATAAGTACTTTCTATTAATACCTGTACTTTGTCAAGGTCTTCCTTTTTCCAACCTGTTCCAATACGCAGAGGGTCAAGCTCTGGTGCGAGTTTTCTCATTTCCTGACTTACTAATTCCATAATTTTTTTACTCCTTTATTTTATTTTTTTATAAGCTTAAATTCTTCAAGTTTACAACGTATATCATCAGCTTGACTTTCATCTACCAACATTTCAACATTATCAAACTGTGGCAGACTAAATACACCAAGCATTGATTTTGCATCAACAACATATCTTCCGCAAACCAAATCAACGTCCATACTACAACTTTCAGCTACCATAACCAAATGTTTTGCGTCATTTAAACTTCTTAAATACACTGGAATATTAATCATTTTGCGCTCCATTTCTGCATAATTTATGCAAATATTGAAATAATAAATCCCATTACAAGACTTGTAATACCTATTATAGTTTCCATAACAGTCCATGACTTTAATGTTGTCTTTTCGTCTATTTCAAGAAAAGTTCCAACAAGCCAAAAGCCTGCGTCATTAACATGGCTTAATGCTGTAGCTCCACCACATATCGCACAACACATTGCTGCTCTATATAAAACACTTGTTGCCATTACTGCTGGCATTGTAGCCATAATTCCAGAAGCCATAGTCATTGCAACTATTGAGCTACCAACCGATGCTCTTACAAAAAGAGCTATTAAAAATGCAACTATTATTAATGGCATACCGCTTTTTTCTAGGGCTGGTGCGATAATATTTCCAAGTCCTGAATCTTGAAGCATCCATCTTATAACACCACCACTTGCAATTACAAGAAGTATCATTCCAACGGGTCTTAATGAATGGTCTAATATTTTCTTTAACTGTTCTGCTGAAAATCCTCTTTTTATACCAAGAAAATACATTGATACAAGAATTGCAACTGTTAATGCAAAAAATGGTTTGCCAATAAAACCTAATATATTTTTTACATTTTCATTAATTGGCATATACTGTGATATTGTGCTTATTAATATAAGAACAAGAGGTATAAGTATTACTGAAACAACAAGTCCAAAAGGTGGAAGTTCTTTTCCATCATCGTGAACTTCTTCTACATTGGCAGGAAGCTTTGTAAATATCTTCTCACCAATAAACTTTCCCCATATTACACCTGAAACTATCATACATACAAGGGCGACTGGAACACCAACCATAATCATCGTTCCAAGATTAACGCCTAATGTGTTAGCTGTAAGCACTGAGCCGGCTGACGGTGGTACAAACGCATAACCACTTGCAAGCCCTGATAAAAGTGGAACTGCATAAAATAATGTTGACTTCTTAGTTTGTTTAGCCACACTAAATGCTAAAGGTATAAGTACAACAACTCCTGCTTCAAAAAATACTGTTGTACCAATTACTAAACCTGTAATTCCTAATGCCCAACCAGCTTTCTTTTGCCCTAATTTATCAATTAAGGTACTAGCTATCCTTTGTGCTCCACCACTTACTTCTAATATACCGCCAAACATAGCACCAAGACCAACAAGTAGTGCAATTCCTTGCAAGGTTTTTCCAACGCCTTTTTCTACTGTATCTGTAATTGTACTAAGTGGCATTCCTGCACCAATTCCTATTATAACTGCTGATAACATCATAGAAATTACAGGGTGTAGTTTGAATTTTATAATTAATACAAGCAGACACACAATTCCTACAATAGCTGAAATTATAACTCTAGTTGGTTCAACCATAATTTACCTCCTTAATTCATCAGATATTTTAACAAACGCCTCAAATACATCTGACCTATTTTAATATTTTTTTGTTATAAAACCATTTTTTTGCTATTTTTTTAGATTTATTTCGAAATTCATCTGATGAATTTACTATATATTTTTTTACACCAAAAATCAATACTATATTTTTACATAATTTTAGAACACTTTTTTGTGCATATTGACGATTTGACTTTTCTTTTACAAAAAATTATTATATTATTTATGTAAATTAATTAATTAGAAACGAGGTAATTCGTATGATGAATTTAGCCATAGAAGAAAAAAGTCTTCCACAAAAAATTTCAGAAGATATTATTGCTTTTATACTTGAAGAAAATCTCCACCCCGGTGACAGGCTTCCAAATGAATCTATTCTTTCTGAAAGACTTGCTGTCGGAAGAAGTTCTATAAGAGAAGCTATGAAGCTTCTTGCTTCAAGAAATATTGTAACAATCAAACAAGGCTCGGGAACTTATGTCGCTTCTACCCCCGGAATGGTTGATGACCCGTTAGGTTTTACTTTTATTGGAAATAAGGAAAAACTTGTACACGACCTTTTAGAAGTTCGTTTTTTATTAGAACCATCTATTGCAGCTATGGCGGCTACAAATGCTGATGATGACGATATTAGAAAAATTGTTGATTTATGTGACGAAGTTGAACAGCTTTTAATAGAGAAAAAAGACCATACTCAAAAAGATATTGATTTTCATACTGCTATTGCTATGAGCAGTAAAAATGTTGTTGTTCCAAGACTTATCCCAGTGATTAACAGTTCAATACCTCTTTTTGTAGAAACAACTGGCAATCGCCTTAAGACTGAAACTATTGAAACGCATAGAGAAATTACTAATGCTATTGCTTCTCATAATCCAGTAAAAGCTCAAGACGCAATGTATCTTCACCTTGTATACAATAGACGAACCATTCAAAAATCATATCAAGATGAGAACAAATAAATTAAGTACAAGCTATGGGGGGGCGCCACTTATTTATAACATAAAACTTGATTAAATAGAAGTTGCCTGTTTTGTATTTTTAACACACCATGAGCAAGAAATCCCCCACCTCTATAGGTGGCGGGATGAATTGCGGAGTACAGTGGGCTTGAGTTTTCTATATTCTAGTATTATAATATATTCATAACAAAGCGTAGTACTGTTGATATTATCAAACAATATATTCAATCACAGGGGAAATAAGATGGCAAATAAAGCAATTAAGTACAGATTATATCCTACAACTGAACAAATAAATATGTTTGCTAAGACCTTTGGTTGTTGCCGTAAGGTCTATAATCTTATGCTTGCTGATAAAATTGAAAGTTATAAATCAACAGGTCGTTTTGCTAGTGTTACACCAGCAAAATATAAAAAAGAATATCCGTATCTAAAAGAAATAGATAGCCTTGCTCTTGCAAATAAACAGCTTGATTTGCAAGAAGCATTTCGTAATTATTTTAGCAAGTCACGCAAAAAGAAAAATGGTTTCCCAAAGTTCAAATCAGCAAAACACAGCAGAAAATCATATAATACAAACTGTCAGTATCCGAAGCCTTCAAATAATTTGAAACAGCCTACTATCAGATTAGAAAAGAATAGAATAAATCTCCCTAAAGTTGGTATGGTAAAAATAAATATACATCGAATGCCTAAAAGTGATTGGATACTAAAATCTGTAACAGTGTCTGAAGAAAGTAATGGGAAGTATTATGCTTCGGTTTTGTTTGAGTATGAACATGAAGTTACTTATATTATACCAAAAGAAAATATTTGTACAGATAATGTTATCGGTTTAGATTATGCTTCAGACGGTCTGTATGTTGATGATAACGGCAATATAGGGACTAATCATAAATACTATCGTGAAAACCATAAAAAACTTGCAAAGGCACAAAAAAGATTGTCACATATGCAAGGCTCAAAGAAAAAAGAAACAAAATCAAAAAACTTCTTAAAACAATTAAAAAAAGTAAATAAAATACATAGACACATTGCAAATCAGCGTTTAGATAATTTACATAAAATATCAACTGAGATAGCCAATCAGTATGATGTAGTATGTGTGGAAGACCTTAATATGAAGTCAATGTCAAACAAAGGTTTTGGAAACGGAAAAGCCACTCTTGATAATGGATATGGAATGTTTCTTAATATGTTGGAATATAAATTTGTTGATAAAGGTAAATATTTTATAAAAGTGGATAAATGGTTTGCATCAAGTCAGATATGTAATAAGTGTGGAACAATCCACCCTGAAATGAAAAATTTATCAAAGCGAATAATGAAATGTATGTGTGGTCTTGTGATGAAGCGTGACCATAATTCAGCAATTAATATAAAAATGGAAGGCTTACGAATGCTAAAATCAGCATTATAAGCCTAAAAAATATATGGTAGGGACGGAATAGCCCAAACCTAACGCTTGTGGACATTGTGTAAGACTTAGTGACACCTAAATGTGTCAACTAAGCAGTAGTGGTTGAAGCAAGAAGCTCCGACTTCTATAAGTCGGAGTAGTTCACTATATAATATGTAAGATTTATACAGTAAAAATGAAATCTTATTTAAAATACAATGCCTTTTGGCGGAACGGAGTTTTTATGTTTATTGCAAATAATTGGAAAGATTATGAAGTGCTTGACACATCTAACGGCGAAAAGCTTGAAAGATGGGGCGACTTTACACTTGTAAGACCTGACCCACAGGTTATATGGGATACACCTAAGACACTTAAGGGTTGGACTAAAATGAACGGTCACTATCACAGAAGTAACAAAGGCGGTGGTGAATGGGAGTTTTTTGACTTGCCTAAACAGTGGCAAATTCACTACAACTCACCATCTTTTGAACATCAACTTACATTTAACTTAAAACCTTTTAGCTTTAAGCACACTGGACTTTTTCCTGAACAAGCTACTAACTGGGACTGGTTTGGTAAAAAGATTGCTGACGAGAAAAAAGCTAATCCAGATAAGACAATAAAGGTGCTTAACCTTTTTGCATATACGGGTGGTGCTACTCTTGCTTGTGCGGCAGCCGGTGCTAATGTGACTCATGTTGATGCTTCTAAGGGTATGGTTAATTGGGCAAAGGAAAATGCTGTTTCTTCTGACCTCGCTGACAAGCCTATTAGATGGATTGTTGACGACTGCGTTAAGTTTGTTCAACGTGAAATTAGACGTGGTAATCACTACGATGGTATTATTATGGACCCACCATCTTACGGTCGAGGCCCTAAGGGTGAAATTTGGAAGATTGAAGAAGCTATTTATCCACTTGTTCAGCTTTGCGCACAGCTTCTTACTGATGAGCCTTTATTTTTCCTTATTAACTCATATACAACTGGACTTCAACCTGCTGTATTAAGTTATATGATTTCTACAGAGTTGAAGAAGTTTAAGGGAAATGTTGACTCGCAAGAAGTTGGACTTCCTGTTACAAGCAATGGACTAGTGCTTCCTTGTGGGGCTTCTGGTCGTTGGAGTAGGGAGTAGTGTTGTTGATGGGCAAGCAGAAAAAGGAGTATATTTTGATGGGCTGATGGATAAGTGTTAAGAGGCTCTAAGATAAGCTTAATTTTAGTTTTTTTACGAACGGGGCGGAAAAAAAGCGACGTCGTGTCGCTTTTTCCTAAATTGCGCGTCCTGTGCAATTTCCCCTGATTTCTATAGCTTATCTAAGAGTTTCTAAACACTTACCATATGCCACCAAAATATACACCCTTTTTCCGCTTGCCTATCTACATTTTTGTGGGCTTGTAGTGGTTTAAATTTTAATATTTTTTCTTAAAA
>OGKZ01002028.1_pt1 | contig 11733 bp, 9 predicted proteins | sample 1572571 | NCBI WGS metagenome assembly OGKZ01 (sample SAMEA2581906, study PRJEB24529) | metagenome | biome: Human gut stool | place: China | collected 2011 | reverse complement strand
CGTCGCTGCGGAGCACACTGCTTGCCACGACACCATTCAAGCCCTTAACGGACAGAAATTCAAAATTCGTTTGGTCAAATCGCATATGCAGCGTACAGGCAGTCAAGCCTTGTGCATTGTCCATACGCAACCGCACACCCACCGTCTCACCGGCAGTAACATTCTCCGTTTGCGCAGAGAATTTGGCATATTTTGTGATACTCTTGTTCGTTACGGTAATCGGAATATCCTCGCATTGCAGGGCTACGTCCCGAAAGGCGTCGTCAAATGTATCTTCCTGCGTGTAGGACAAGTGGATCTTCGTTTGACCGACTGCACCGGCAGAAACAGAGAAATTCACATAAAATAAAATGCCGTCCTGTGCTACCGCTTCACTGCCTGCCCAATACACATGGATCTGTCCGCGCACCATGTCGCCGTCTATGTTATCTTGGAGGCCGCCATTGGTCACCGGGCCATTTTCTACGGAAAGAGGCGTAACGACGGACGGATCATAGTCTAGTGACAATTTAAAGCCCAGCAAGCCGGTATTGGACTTTATCATTACCGGCACGCGAACCTGCTCACCTGCCAATGCCTGCGTCGCCGAACCGTAAACCGTTGGCCCATCTGCGGCAGCAAAAACAGACTCTGCACTGCACAGCATACTCAATGCCAAAGCTACCGCTAACAGCAGGCTTTGAAATCTTTTGAACAACCAAACCACTACCTTCCCAATATAGATATATACCTTAGTTATTGTACTGCAATAAGAATTGCACTTCTATACTCAAACAGCGTACAGTTTCTATTTTCTTTGTAAAACAGAAACTGTTTTTCAAAGCCTTAATAAGCAAAAACATATTTTTTTACAAAACCCCTTGACTTGGAGTAAACTCAAAGTGCTATGATAAAGGAAACCAAAACAAGGAGATTTTATCTATGAAATACGCAACAGAAGAAGCCTTCCTCGGTGCCAACGCATTTGGCAAAGGCGCCGCCAACACGGCTTATGCCCAATACTTTGTAGGCAATTCTTATCTGAATCCCCTTACCGATCCCCAGGTCACGGCGCTGCATTTGTCCAATGTGACCTTTGAGCCGGGGTGTCGCAACAACTGGCACATTCACCACGCCACAAAAGGCGGCGGTCAGTTGCTGATCTGCACCGCCGGTGAGGGCTGGTACCAGGAATGGGGAAAGGCCCCGGTAGCGCTGCACGAGGGCATGGTCATCACCATTCCGCCGGAGGTGAAGCACTGGCACGGTGCTAAGGGCGACAGCTGGTTCTCCCACATTGCTATGGAAGTGCCCGGTGAGAATGCCTCTAACGAATGGTGCGAGCCGGTGAGCGACGCAGATTATAATGCACTGGAGGAAGAAAAATGAGTTTGCAAAGCACAGACCCGGAATACACCCAGCGACTGGGCGCATTTTTTGAAGAAGTAAGGAACGAACCGGACAGCATGCTGGAGCCCACCACCCGCTGGCTGGCGATTCTGGCCACCCTCACCGGAAACGGCAGTGTAGACGCCTACAAAGAGGCACTGCCCCAAGCGCTGCAAGAGGGGTTTGACCCGGTGGCAGTCAAAGAGATGGTGTACCAGGCCACCGATTACCTGGGCTATGGCCGTGCACTGCCGTTTCTGCACGCCACCAATGACGCGCTGACCGCTGCCGGCATTGCCCTACCACTACCCGGCCAGGCAACCACCACCATGAACGATCAGCTGGAGAAAGGCATTGCCGCCCAAGTCAAAATCTTTGGCGAACACATGAATGAGGCTTGGAAAGCCGGCACCGTCAACCGCTATTTGGCAGCCAACTGTTTTGGCGATTACTACACCCGCACCGGGCTGGATCTGGCCCAGCGAGAGATGATCACCTTCTGCTTTCTCTCTGCCCAAGGAGGCTGCGAGCCCCAGTTGATCGCCCACGCCAAGGGCAATATGAACATGGGCAACGACGCAGCGTTCCTGACCAAAGTAGTGCTCCAGTGTCTGCCCTACATCGGCTATCCTCGCAGCCTAAACGCCATGGGCTGCATTGCGAAAGCCGCCAAACAATAACCAAAAAGCAAGAACACCCCTGCACAGCAGCAAGCCGTGCGGGGGTGTTCTGTATCTGAATGCAGTTATAGGATGGTGGCGTGGCTGCCGCCGGTGGGAGCCTTGGTGACCAGAATCTGCCGGTCGATGGCCGCGCGCAGGTCCGCCACATGGGAGATGATTCCCACCAACCGGTCGCTGCGAGCCAGATCCGTCAGGGCGTGCAGCGCCTGGTGGAGGGACTCCTCGTCCAGAGAGCCGAAGCCCTCGTCCACAAACATCGCGTCCAGCCGCACGCCGCCGGCGGCGCTCTGTACTCGATCCGACAGCCCCAGCGCCAGCGACAAAGAAGCCTTAAAGGACTCGCCGCCGGACAAACTCTTTACACTGCGGGTGGTGCCGTTATAATGGTCGATCACATCCAGATCCAGTCCGGACTGGTTGCGATTGTTCTCTGCCGTTTGGCGGCGCACCAGCTCGTATTGTCCGCCGGACATAACCATAAAGCGGGTGTTGGCACAGGCCAGCACCGCGTCCAAGTCCTGCATTTGCACATAGGTCTCCAAGGTGACCTTTTCTTTACCGGTCAAGTTGCCGGTGGCAGTATCTGCCAAGGCTTTTATCCAGCCGTAGCGGTGCTCCGCCGCCTCCAATTCGGCCGCCGTGTGCCGCATTTGATCCAGCACCGTTTGATTGGTCTGGAGCCGCACAGCCAGTGTCTTGCCTTGATCGGTCAGCGTATGCAGCCGGGTCTGCAACTGCGCCAGCTGGGCGCGCAATGCCGCCGGGTCCGCTGCCGGGCAAGTCTCCAACTGCTGCCGGGTCTGCTGCAAAGTGGCTACCAAGGCCGCCGCCTGCTTGTCCAGCTCTGCCACGGCAGCTTGCGCCTTTTGGTGTGCCTGCTCCAAAGCGTTTCGTTTCTCCGTTATGCGGCGCTGTTCCTCTTCCGCAGCCGACTGGGTAGCAAAAGGCAGTTCTGCCGCCAGTTCGCTACACCGGCTTTGCTGCTGTTTGACCTCTTGTTGCAGCTGCTGCACCTGCAATTGCAATTCCGTCTGCTGCCGGGCACGCGCTGTGGTGCGCGCGGCGACTTGCGGCAAAGCCTGCTCCACCTGCGCCGCTTCTTCTGCGGCTGCCTGGGCGGCCTGCTTATTCGCTTCCGCCACGGTGCAAGCCCTCTGTGCCTGTGACAGCGCTTCTGCCAGAACCGATTGCGGCTCCTTCGGCAAATCACCAAGTAGCGCTTGCCACCCGGCAATAAACGCCCTGTGCTGTTCTCGATACTGTCCCTTTGCGCCACCGGCGGACTGGCTGGCAGTCGTGGCCTTTGCCATAGCGGATCGGGCCGCCTGCTGGGTTGCCTCCAACTGCGACTGTGTAGGCGCCTGCGTGGGCAAAACCGCCGGATGAGGGTGTTCCATGGCACCACACACCGGGCATGGTGCGCCCGGCTGTAAATCTGCCGCCAACACGCCGGCTTGGCTGTCCAGAAAAGCCCGGTTCATGCGCTGATAATCCTGCTCCAAACGCTGGGCGTGCTCTGCCGCAGCCTGGTAATCGGCAGCAGCACGGCGATAAGTATTCTCCGTAGTTTGCAACGCAGCCCGCTGTTGTTCTAAAGCAGTCAACGCCTCTACCTTTTGCCGGGCCTGTGTACAGGCAGCCTTGGCCTGCTCCAACCCGGCGCCCGCCCCTTGCAGTTCCTGCCGCCGCTGTTCCAAGCGGATTTGTTCTGCGCGGGCTTTTTCCGCCGCTTCACCGGCTGCCGTGTATGCCGCTGTTTGCTGCGCTGCCTGCTGCCGCACCTCTGCCAAGATCTGCTGTGCTTTGGTCAGCCGGTCGTACTTGGGCAGCTGGGCTTGCAGCAAAGCCAGGCGGGCAGTAAGCTGTTTCGTCTCCTCTGCCTGTGCGGCGCACTGCTTCAATCTATCCGCTGCCGCCGCTTGCTTGGGGGTCAATTCCGCCTGCTGCCGGGTCAGTTCTTGCAGCTGTTGTTCCAGTTTCAAACGGCGCTCCGCAGCTGTCAATGCTGCCCGGTCGGCTTGCATTTTCTCTTGTATTTCTGCCGTTTGGCGGGTGTTCTCCGCAGCGGCAGTCGTATCTAACTGAATCAGCTGTTCCAACACCTCTCGGCTTTCAGAAAAGGGCAGCTGACCTTGTTGCAGCGCCCGGGCTTTGGCAAAAAGCATAGAATCCTCCGGGCAGCGCACGCCCTCGCCGTATTGGCGCAATTTTTCCTGCCCGGCGTCATAGGCGCGCTTCACCTCCAAAGCAGACTGTCGCAGCTTCTCCTGCAAGCAGGCATACCGCCCGGTGTCAAACAGCTTTTGGAAGATGCGGCTGCGCTCCTCCGTCTTGGCAAGCAGCAAACGCAAAAAGTCCCCTTGCGCCAACATGGCGATTTGGCAAAACTGATCGTGATCCAGCCCAAGCAAGGCGGTGATTTCGTCATCCACTTCCGTTTGTTTGGTAATCACCCGACCGTCCGGGCAGGTCAGCTCCGCCATAGCGTGCTGGGTAGTCATGCCCTCACCTCGGGTCTTGGGTCGCCGGTACTCCGGACTGCGGCGCACGGTGTATACCGCCTGGTCGTATGCAAAAGTCAACTCTGCAAAGGTGGGAGTCTCCGGCGCTGCGTACTTGGAGCGCAAGGTGGATGGCTCCCGGCTTTTGCCGCTGGCCTTGCCATACAACGCAAAAATAATGCCGTCAAAAATGGTGGTCTTGCCGGCACCGGTGGAGCCGACAAAGGCGATCTTCTGGCCCGGGCGGCCATAGAGGTTGATCCCGTGCAGAACAGTCTTTTCAGGCACATAGCCAAAATCGACATCGGTAAAGGTGATGTCACCCGCCAGCTTGTGGTAGGTGGTGGTGCCGTCGTGGTGGGGATGCTTCCAGGCCCAGATGCCGGTGCGCTCGTTGGCCTCCACGAGGTTGTCGTCCTTGTCGTACTTGGCGTTGATGAGGGTGACATAGCCCTCATCGGTCTCGCTGGGCTCATCCATCATCTTGAAGATGCGCTCTGCACCGGCCAGTGCCATGATGATGCTGTTGGCCTGCATGGACACCTGGCTGATGGGCATATTGAAGCTCTTGTTCAGGCTCAGGAAGGCCATCACGGTGCCCAGGGTCATGCCGCCGACATTGCCAACGGCCATGGCCGCGCCTGCCAGAGCACAGACCGCGTAGCTGATATTGCCCAGCTGTGCGGTAACGGGCATGATGATGTTGGCGTAGCTGTTGGCCTGCTTGGCGCTTTCCTTCAGCTTATCGTTCAACTGCCGGAAGCCGTCCAGAGCCTTCTGCTCGTGGGTGAACACCTTGACGACCTTCTGGCCCTCCATCATCTCTTCGATATAGCCGTTCACCTTGCCCAGATCCTTCTGCTGGGCCACAAAGTACTTGCCGCTCATGGCAGTGATCTTCTTGGAGCAGAACAGCATCAGAGCCACCATCAGCATGGTGACAATGGTGAGCTGCCAGCTCATCAGGCACATGCTGGTGAACACGGACACGATGGTGATGGCGCTGGACACCAGCTGGGGGATGCTCTGGCTGATCATCTGGCGCAGGGTGTCCACATCGTTGGTGTACACCGACATGATATCGCCGTGGGGGTGGGAGTCAAAGTACCGGATGGGCAGGCTTTCCATGTGGGTGAAAAGCTGGACGCGCAAGTTGCGCAGGGTGCCCTGGGTCACGTTGACCATGATACGGGCGTTGAGCCATGCGGCCAGCACGCCGATAGCGTAGATGCAGCCGATGCGCACCAGTGCGCCTGCCAGCGGGCCGAAGTCCGGTGTGGCCTGCTTGGTCATGGGGACGATGTAATCATCGATCAGGGTCTTGAGGAAGAGGCTTGCCTGCACGTTTGCCAGCGCGCTGACGATGATGCAGACCAGCACAAGGATGCAGTGGGGCAGATAGTGCTTGAACACCTCATCCATGATCCGCTTGAGCAGCTTGCCCGGGTTCTCGACCTTCGGCTTGGGGCCGCCCATCCTACGGGGGCCGGGGCCCTTTACTTCTTTCACCTGTGCCATTACTGCTCACCTCCCTGCTTGTCAAAATCGCCGCCGCCCTGGGTCTGGCTGTTGTAAACTTCCTGATAGATCTTGTTTGTCTTGAGCAGCTCCTCGTGAGTGCCCAGGCCGTTGATCTGGCCGTTGTCCAGCACCAGGATGCGGTCTGCATCCTGCACGGAGGAGATGCGCTGTGCAATGATGATCTTGGTGGTGCCGGGGATCTCCTCCCGGAAGGCCTTGCGGATCTTGGCATCGGTGGCGGTATCCACGGCGCTGGTGCTGTCGTCCAGGATCAGCACCTTGGGCTTGCGCAGCAGAGCGCGGGCAATGGTCAGGCGCTGCTTCTGGCCGCCGGACACGTTGGAGCCGCCCTGCTCGATCCAGGTATTGTACTTGTCGGGGAAGCGCTCGATGAACTCATCGGCGCAGGCCAGCTTGGCCACCCGGATGCACTCTTCCTCGCTGGCGTTCTCATCGCCCCAGCGCAGGTTGTCGAGGATGGTGCCGCTGAACAGAACGTTCTTCTGCAGCACCATGGAGACCTCCCGGCGGAGGACATCCAGGCTGTAATCCTTAACGTCCACGCCGCCCACCTTGACAGAGCCGGTCTCGGCATCATACAGGCGGGGGATCAGCTGCACCAGGCTGGATTTTGCACTGCCGGTGCCGCCGATGATGCCCAGCGTCTCGCCCGGCCGGATGCTGAAGGTGACATCGTTCAGGACAGGCTGGCCGGAGCCGTGCTTATACTTAAAGGTAACGTGGTCAAACTCAATGCTGCCGTCTGCCACCTGCTGCACCGGCTGCTTTGCCGGGGGCAGGTCGGTGGTCTCGTCCAGCACCTCCACGATACGGCGGGCGGAAGCGGCGGACATGGCGATCATCACAAAAGCCATGCTCAGCATCATCAGGGCCATCAGGATGTTCATAATGTAACCGAACAGGGCGTTCAGCTGGCCGGTGGTGATCGCACCGTTCAGGACGTAATGTGCGCCGAACCAGCTCAGGGCGATGTTGCAGCCGTACACAGAGACCAGCATGGCGGGATTGTTGAAGCTCAGGCGGCTCTCGGCGTGGACGAACTGCTTGTACAGGCTCTCGCAGGCCTTGGTGTACTTCTCGTTCTCAAAGTGCTCCCGGACAAAGCTCTTGACCACGCGGATGGCCGAAACATTTTCCTGCACGGAGGCGTTCAGGTTATCGTAGTTCTTGAACACCTTATCAAAGATGCCGAAGGTGGGGACCATAATGCCTGCCAGCACTGCCACCAGGAACACGATCGCCACCAGGAACACCATGGTCAGCGAGCGGCTGATCATGGAGGCCATGATGAGCGCGAAAACCAGATGGACGGGGGCACGCACACACATGCGCTCGATCATCTGGAACGCGTTCTGCAGGTTGGTCACGTCGGTGGTCATACGGGTGACCAGACCAGCCGTGGAGTACTTGTCGATGTTGGAGAACGAGAAATGCTGGATATTCTCATACATCGCATCGCGCAGGTTGCCTGCAAAGCCGGTGGATGCCGTGGCGGCAAGCCTGCCGGCCAGCACGCCCAGCAGCAGGGCAATGGCCGCCACCAGGAAGGTGAGCAGGCCGTACTTGATAACGGCGTTCATATCGCCCTTTTCAATGCCCTGGTCAATGATAAAGGCCATGATGGTGGGCAGCAGCACATCCATGATGGCTTCCAGAGCAGATAGGATTGGTGTCAGGATCGCGGCGCGCTTGTACTCGCCCAGATGTGACACAAGTTTTTTGATCATCTGTTGTAATCCTCCTGAAGTTTATTTGCAGGGGTCATTCCAGCCCCTTGCGCAGCTTGTTCAACAACCGCAGAAGCTCTGCGTTTTCCTCTTCCGTCAGCAATCCGGCCACAAACTCATCGGTCTGGTGCAGGGAGAGTATCGTCCTTTCATGGACGCGGCCCCCCTCTTCCGTCAGGATCAGCCGTTTGAGCCGGGCATCCTGCGGCACGCTCTGGCGCTCGATGTAGCCCTTGCGCTCCATCAGCTGCAGGATGTTCGTCACGGTCGAGCGTGTGATGGAAAACTCCCGCTCGATATCGCGCTGGTATACAGCCTCATTTTTGTGCCAGTAGAGGTAGCTCATGATCCAGTCGTGCATGGGGGTCACGTTGTCCACGTTGTTCTCCCGGTGGAACTGGTTGATCTTGCGGAAGATCAGGTTGTTCACCCGGCGCACCTGTGCCGGGATGACCTGCGGCGGCTCCCATGGGGGGTTGCAGCAGGGCTGTTTGTTGCTTTCATCGTGCATAATGGTTTCCCTTTTGAATTGTTTGTGACAGGATTGTTTTCTTTAGAACTGTTTGATGCCGTACAATATCATAACGCACGATTCGATCATTGTCAATAGGAGACGCAAAATAAAATACAGAAGCGCCCCACCGAACGGCAGGGCGCCTCCACTGGGCGCTGATTTTGCTTTTGCTGGCTCAACAGCCCTTGCTTTCTGACCAGAATATGCTTTAATAAAAGCAACTATGGGCGCTGCGCCCCCGAATACTGCAAGGAGAATCCCATGGAACAACGGAACACCCGCCTGCGGAACGCGGGCTTCGTCACCTTCTTTTTCAGCGGCATCTGCACCATTTCCAGCGGTGTGGTGGTCAGCCTGCTGCAGGAGGAATACGGCTTTGCCTACGGCATGACCGGCACCCTGCTCAGCCTGCTGAGCATCGGCAACCTGCTGGCGGGCCTGCTGGCCGGTGCGCTGGTGGGAAAAATGGGCATGAAGCCCAGCGTCCTGCTGTTGACCATCGGCTATGCGGTGGGCTACGGCCTGATGGGCCTGACCGGCCTGCCCATTCTGCTGGCGCTGGCCTTCTTCATTGTGGGCATTGCCAAGGGCAGTGTCCTGAACACCTGCACCATCCTTGTCAGCGGAAACTCTGCAGACCGCACCCGGGGCATGAACACCATGCACGCCTGCTACGCCTGCGGTGCCCTGCTCTGCCCCTTTCTGATCTCTGCCGCGGCCAGGGTCAGCACCACGCTGGCCGTGCTGGCGCTGGCAGCGCTGGGTCTGGTGCTCTGGCTGGTATACCTGTTCACCCCCATGGCAGGCCGTGCCAAGGCCAAAGAAGCTGTCACCGATTGGAGCTTTTTGCGCTCCTCCCGCTTCTGGCTGCTCACCGGCCTGCTGTTCTGCCAGAACGCCGCCGAGCAGAGCGTTGTGGGCTGGATGGTCACCTACTTCAAGGACAGCGGCATCATTGCAGGCACGCTGGCGGCCTATACCGTCACCGTGATGTGGGGTGCAACCCTGATCGGCCGCCTGCTCATCGCCTTTGTGTTCCCGCTCCGGCAGCCCCGCAAGGCCATGGTGTTTATGGCGGTTTTCTGCACAGCCTTCTATTTTGCCATGATGCAGACCCACAGCCAACTGCCTGCCATCCTGCTGCTGTTCGCCTTTGCCTTCTCCATGGCCGGTATGAACCCCACCGCCGTGGCCAGCGCCGGTAAAATGACCACCGTGACCAGCATGGGCATCATGCTGCCGGTGGCATCCAGCGGCGCGATCCTGATGCCCTGGGTCATCGGCAAGGTGGCTGAAAGCGCCGGTCTTGCTGTTGGTATGGCAACCAACATCGTGCCCTGCGTGGGGCTGATCGTCTTTGCAATTCTGGTGTCCAGAATGCGGGAGGAGTAAACTTCTCCGTCATTGCTTCGCAATGCCGCCTCCCCTGCCAGGGGAGCTGTCGCCGCAGGCGGCTGAGCGGTTCACCCCCTCGCCTTTGCGCTGAACTCACACCCACAGTAATCCTGACGGTAAAGCCCGTACTCCTCCGAGAGCTGGAGGGAGCGCAGGTAGCCGTTCTGCTTTTTGAAATCCGAGGGCAGGTGCCTGATGCCGAATTCGGCTTCAAGCTCCTGCCCGATTTGATTGATGCGGGCAGCATCCTTGTGGGGGCTGATGGAGAGCGTGGTGGTGAACCAATCAAAGCCGTGCTCCTTTGCGTACTGTGCCGCCCGGCGCATCCGCAAACGGTAGCAGACGGTGCACCGTCCGCCCCGCTCCGGCTCGTTTTCCAGCCCCTGCACAGCCGTGTAGAACTCCTGCGGGTCGTAGCGGTCCTCGATGACCGTGACCCCCAGCGGGTGCGCCTGCGCCACAAACTTTTTCAGCTCCTCGCCCCGGCGGTAGTATTCTTCGGCAGGCCAGGTGTTGGGGTTATAGTAAAGCACCGTGATCTCAAAATACCGGCACAGCTTTTCCAGCACGGCGCTGGAACAGGGCCCGCAGCAGGCATGGAGCAGCAGCTTTGGCCGCTGCGGACCCAGCGTTTTCAACACTTCGTCCATCTGCTGTGCAAAATTCAACTGTTTTGACATCGGTTTCATCCTTTGTTATACTTGCTTTGATTCAAATAGCTCCCTCCTGCTGCCTCGCCAAAAGAGCCGCAGCTGCCGGAAGGGGCATCCCGGTCATATTATATCACATTTTATCTAATAGGAGAACTGCGATGACAAACGAGAAGATCGCCCGCATCAACGAGCTGGCAAAAAAGAGCAAGACCACCGGCCTGACCGAGGCCGAAAAGGCAGAGCAGCAGGCCCTGCGCCGCGAATACATCGACGACATGAAGGCCAGCCTGCGCGCACAGCTGGCCAACACCTCCATTCAGGAGCCGGACGGCACTATCCACAAGGTGATCCGCCGTGCCGACCTTGAGAACCCCCGCAGCTGAACGCACAATTTTGCGCACACTTTTTTGGAGGAAAACGCAGCCAAAAGCTGTGTTTTCCTCTTTTTTTGCACGGCGATCTGTGCTATACTATACTTGCATTGGTATGTGCTTTGTGTATGCCTGCTGATGTGTTTTCCCAAGGTGGCGTATCCCGGGCAAGGTGCACGGAAAAGGCTGTCTTTTGAAAAAAGGATAAAGAGGTCATTTATTATGCTTACTGCAATTACGGGTATCAACTGGGGCGATGAGGGCAAGGGCCGCATGGTCGACCTGATCAGCCAGGAGTATGACATCGTTGCACGTTATCAGGGCGGCAACAACGCTGGCCATACGGTCAAGAACGAGCGCGGCATCGACTACCCGTTCGCACGGACGATCTCGTTCTCCGTGGCGGCGACCTTCTGATCGTGACAACCTCAATACAAAGCGCATTATGAAAAACAAAATACTTACATTGATCCTGCTCGCCTCGGCGTTGTGCCCGGGGTGCAGCGGCTGGTTGGACGTGAAGCCCTACGACCAGATCTCGGAAGAAGAGCTGCTCGAATCGGAAGAGGGTTTCCAGAAACTGCTGAACGGCATCTATATCGAACTCAACAGCGACGAACTGTACGGCAGCACGCTCTCCGTCGAGATGATCGAGATTCTCGGCGGCGCCTACGAGATCGGCGACAACTCCTCGGTGTGGGGCGACTATCTGGACCTCAAGGACTACGACTACAACACCGATTACTGGCGCGGCCGCCTGAACGGGACCTGGAACAAGGCGTACGCACTGATTCTGAACTGCAACAAACTGCTGAAAAACATCCAGGGCAGGCAGGCGCTCTTCACGGGACACAATTACGACATCATCCGGGGCGAGGCGCTGGCCTTGCGCGCGATGCTGCATTTCGACATGTTGCGGCTTTTCGGACCGGTCTATTCGCTCAATCCCGACGGGACGTCCATTCCCTATTACGCGGAC
>OGKZ01002015.1_pt1 | contig 11799 bp, 6 predicted proteins | sample 1572571 | NCBI WGS metagenome assembly OGKZ01 (sample SAMEA2581906, study PRJEB24529) | metagenome | biome: Human gut stool | place: China | collected 2011 | reverse complement strand
CCCAAGACGCTTCTCCCGTCACAGGGTTATCCACATGCCAGCTAAGAGAGCAAACACCACCCCTGTTATAGTGTGCTATAATCTCTGCTCGTATCCGTTCGAAAAGAACATCATCCAAGTTCTTCTCTCCTCCCCTTTCAATACGCCCCAGGTCAAAAGCCATCACTGCCGGATAATCGCCACACACACTTTTGACATCACTACGGTTCTCGTCTCCATCCCACCGGATACAATATACCGGATCATCCTGATGACCAAACATGAATCCTTTCTTCGGCAAGCGGATTAACTTATCCAACAATGCCTCCGTCTCCGCAGTTTTCGAAGCAGACTGTTGCTCTCTTATCACACATCCGCCCATTCCTAAAGCAAGCAGGAAAACGCCTGCCATAACTAGTTTATTTTTCATCTTCAAGCTATTAAGTATTATTTAAAAGAGGGTAATTGATCGCGGGTGATTACATAATCCTGTGACATTGCATCCACCCACCAATCCTTATCTGCATACCTATGGGATGTCGCAGTAAAAGCTTCCGAATCCAATTCTTTCGTACGGCTGTAATCATACCACGGCATAAAGTATGTCCATTTTGCCCCTGCCTCCCACTGGGCGGATATCCGGGCAAGATGATACACTTTCCCGCTTTGTTCGCCATTTCCACATTCGCTCAATGCCACCAGCTTACCCGGACAAGAAGCAGTTATCGTACCGTACTGCCTGAAACAGTATTCCCCAGTAGTGTACTCATCCTTTGCAGGATACATATCACGCCCCACCATATCGACGTATTCATCCCCCGGATAAAACTCGCTATCCTTAGTTTGTGTAGTCCATACCCAAATCAGATTGTTGATTCCTTCTTTCTTAAAATAATTGAAAATATAAATCCATAGTTTCTTGTACGCTTCCGCCCCGTCATTTCCCCACCAAAACCAGGCTTTTCCATTCTTATAATTATAGATATTACCGGCAGCCTCATGCAAAGGACGCCATATTACAGGAATTCTCTTATCGCGAAGCAACTTCAAATAGCCCGCCAGCTTCTTCAAATCGGCCTTGACGACTTCGTTTTCCCAAGTGCCCTCCTTTGTAGCGTTAGCAGCACTGAAAACAGTCGTCGTCCTTTTTCCCGTACCCGGATCTACAGAACCGTCCCCCGGAGTATAGTGCCGTTCGGCACTTCCTTGGACACATGGCACTCTCCAATGCCAGCCCGCACCCACAAGCCCGTTCTTGTTCCACCAGTCTTCCACTATTTTCGTTTTCGAATAATCAATCCACGAACAAGGGGAATACTCCAAAGAGAGATAGTCAAAAAAAGCAATAGCCGGATACTTGCCTGTATGCTGATATACCCATTCCGCCTCATTGACATTCCAACTCGGGCATGCCATTGTTCCGGACAGTGTTTTCTTATTCCTGTTCTCCCTTAAGAAATCATATACTTTCACCGCTTGCTCCGAAGCACCGGAAGTACAAAGGACAGGTGTAATAACAGGTTCCTCTCCTTTGCCCGAATGCCCGGCAAATTCTTCTCCCGACGAACATGCCATAAGTACGAACGCAGTCCCTGTCAGGAACACTCGGGATTTCACTATACCAATGGTCGGTCTACTTTTTTTCATTGTAATATTTTTAAGTTTAATGTAGGTAATAAAGAATTATCTTTCCGAAAGCAAAAGTAGAGATGTGCACATGAAATATGGCTCCCAAATGGTTTTCACACTATCCTATTTGTCACATGATACATTTGGAACAGTATTCAGATACATTCGGGGAAAAAAGAATCCCTGACAAAATAAACATTGCCAGGGATTTCGTCAAGCAGTTCCGTTCTAACTAACGGATGCCGTCTTATTTTGAATTATTTTTCAGGCTCTCCTAATATCCTCTTTACATGCTGCTTCAAGATATAGAATGCCGGATCGCCCATGGGGCCATGGCCATGACCACCGATTTCATAAAGGTATGTTTCTTTGTGCCCGACCAATTTCATCATCCGCCACATATACGCATTCTCTTCATAACGTCCGAAAAGTTCTAATTCCCGGTCGCCTGTAATGAGAACCAAAGGCGGAGCATCCTTGCGAACATGAAACAAAGGAGCAAATTCATCAACAGTAGGCTGAAGATTATCTATGCCATTCATCTTCCGATAAGAAAAATGACTAATCACCTGCCCGCTGAAAGGTATCAATCCGGCAATAGAATCAGCATCTATATCATATTTTTTCAACCATCTTTTATCCAGACCGACCATAGCCGTCAGATAGCCGCCTGCAGAATGGCCGGATATAAATATCTTATTCTTATCACCCCCATATTTTTCCACTTCCCGGAAAGCCCACGCAACAGAAGCAGCGGCATCATCCAGACATTCGGAAATAGCCACCTTCGGAAGTAGGCGATAATTTACGGCAATAACCACCATTCCATTTTTCTTCAGCCTGCCCGGTATTGATTTATTGCCTTGGGTAAGCCCCCCGCCATGAAACCAAACTACCACAGGACATCCGGTCTTATTTTCCGGATAATAAACATCCAGCTTGCAACGCTCCGTTGCATAAGGGTCTTTTGAAGAACTATATGACAAATCCTTTACAGTACGATACGTAATATCCTGGGCATAAAGGACGCCACACATCAAAAGACTCAATAAAAAACAAATTCTTTTTATCATTCTACTTCTATTTATCAGTTAAGTGCAAACTCACTATCGAATTACTGTCCTATCTTCTTTTCAATACGGATATTGGCAAAACTATGGTCTACATTCCATTCTACATTAGGTTGCATTGCCAAAGTTAAAGCTATTTTTCCGGAAACCAATCCGGCAGTAGCTACATTTTCAAGTTCCAGAGTTACAGTATACCATTCTCCAAATGTATTCATATTCTCATCTAATGAATATTTCCACTGGTAATTACCGCCATTCAGCTTAATCAGATAACCGCCTGTCTTCGATGTAATGTCATAGAACGGATAATCCGAAGCCGAATTAACTTCAAATTTGAACAGGTAGTCAGAAGGATTAGCGGCAACTTCCTCATCTAATATAATACTGCCGGAAGGCAATCCTGTATAACTCCAAGCCTTATAAGTGCCTTTTACCCGGAAAAAAGAACCGGCCAAAGCTACAGGGTCTCCTGTATTGGAACCATCGGTTATAAAATCCTTACCGCCCCAAATACCATAATCCGAAGGATTAGCCAAGTCCCAAACAAGATTGTCCGTTTGCCGATAAGGTAATTGATAAGAGCAATGTCCTTCTGTACCATTCCATTCCACTACAATCATCGAGTTATCCGGAATATCCCCCGGAAGTTTGGCAGTAATCACCTGGTCTGTCACGCTTTCTATCTCCAGTTCCGTATCGCCAAACTTGATGACAGATGACGAATTCTTGCCAAATCCATATAATTTAAAATATTTGCCCTTTATCTGTAAGGACGTGCCGGGCAAAGCAAATTCATTATACAGACCGTTTATTTCCATCACAGGGACATCCAGTTTGAATTCACAAGTCGTATTCCCCCGCTCTGTTTCATAATATAATTTGTTCGTGATTTCTTCAGGCATATCCCCCGGTAAAGGGAAACACGCCTTTTTTGACGTCGCATACACTTCCGACAAATCCACTTCCATATTATTGAAAGTAATTTTCGTCACATTGCTCAAGTTCTCCCCGACCAACACAATCATTTCACCAAATCCCCCTTTGGTCAGCGGAACCTGTAAATCCGTATCATCCGGAGAATAGATGCCCTGCACATCGGGTGCTCCAAATGAGTTCATGCCATCATCATAACCATCATTATAAGTTACAACATCCTGACAAGAGAACAGAGTTGCCAACAACACTGTCCCTATCAATATTCTATTCAAAGTCTTCATATTATTCATAAATTATTGGGTTGAACATACGGCTTAGTTCCAGCCCGGATTATTTTTATCAATAGCCATATTGGTAGAAACTTCCAACGATGGCAACGGATACAGCAGGTGACGGAATTCACGACGTTTGTTAATACTTCCCTCGTCATAAGGAGTACGCGTACCATCTTCATTGATTCCACCCAAAGAATTCATTACGTCCAAATATATTCCCCAACGGAGCAAATCCCAACGACGGTCACCTTCATAAGCCAGTTCCTTTGCACGTTCCTCAAAAATGACCGAACGTAACTCCACTTTCGTTTCAATAGCACCGTCTCCGGTTACAGAAGCCTCTTTGGCATTCGAACGGATACGAATATCATTCAAAGCATCAATCGCATCCTGTGAAATCCCGTCATTCAATTCGCATTGTGCCTCTGCGTAAATCAATACAATATCAGCATAACGCAAGAATGGCCAATAAGCATCCGTACGGCCAATCGTGGGGTCTGTCACATCGGCATATTTAGTTGTAAAGGCGAGGCAATTAGATGATATGCTGTTCGTATAGGTGAGTCCGTCATTGAATGGCGCTACAGGTTCCTGCACTTTCACGTCGTCCATATTCTTACCGGTAGCCATCAACTTATATTCCGGGGTTCCCGGATAATAATATCCCCTGCCATTCTTCACCTGACTGTCATACTGGAAGCGATGCTTGACTCCTTTCGTTATACGGTAATCCTCGTTATCAAACAAGCAATACCAATGAAAACGATTGCCTACCCAAGGGCCTTTCTGCAATACCCCTCCGGCATCCTGCATGCCGCAGTACCATTGATGTACTCCGTTACCATACTCTTCGTCAGCACTCCTTGTCCGTACGGAAAACATATGTTCACTTTCATCAAAACCGCTTTTCTTCCACAATTCATCAAAAGACAACAGTCTGTAAGTCCCATAACTCACATCAGGATTCCTCCCCATTATAATACCTGCATAATACGCCGCTTTCTCATAACAGTCTTTCCAGTTAAGCGATTCATAACCTGCCACCTGTGTCTTCTCGAATGTATTCGAAACCGGATTAGTCAATATTTTCGTTCCTGCATTATAACTATAGGAAGGACCGGACTTCACAATCATCTTTTCTCCTGCCGGAAGCGCACCCGCCCCCATAGTGGCATACACTTTTGCCAGCAGGCCAATCGCAGTGCCCGCAGCGACATGTCCCTTTTGATATTCGGCATCCGTATTTTTATACATCATACCGGCTGCCTGCTCTAACAAACGTATAATCTCCGCATACACATCAGGAATAGGACGACGAGGCTGGTTATAGCTGGCTCCTTCACTGATAGCGACATCAAACAACGGAATTTCACCATATGCACGGGTCAGCAAGAAATAAGAGAATGCTTTCTGAAAATAAAGTTCTCCCAACGCATTCCGTTTTACTTTCTCATCCGCACCGGTTATTTCATTTACATAATGTATGGCTACGTTTGCCCGATGAATCAAATTATAACAACCCGTCCAAATAGAAGTCGCATACTCGTCCGCCTGAAAGTTTCCCGCTCCCAAATTACTGAAAGCCCAGTCCGGCCCGGTTATATAATCGGAATCAAGTTCCAGGCAACGTGGAAAACTACTATAACGGAACATATTGTTTCCCCATTTACTATATACTCCGGTCAGCCATAAATCTACAGCCGCATTATCATTGCCCAACTGGTCGGGACCGACAAAAGCATAAGGTTCCTCCTTCAAAAAGTCACTGCAAGAAGCCAGTCCCAGACTGCCCGTTGCCCAAAGACTTAAAACAACATACAATTTATATAATTTCATAATTCTATATCTTAATGGTCAGTTTAAAAATCGACTTTTAGTCCTAATGAGAATGTACGGCTGCTCGGATAAGAATATATATCCACACCACGCCGGGAAGTATCAGAACCGAAGGCGTTTACTTCAGGGTCAAACCAACTATATCCGGTAATGGTAAACAAGTTGGTAGCATTTCCATAAATATTGATAGAACTGATACCTTTAAACTTAGGTCTCCATGTATAACCGATACTAAGATTCTTCAACTTCAAATAAGAGCCGTCTTCCACGTAGCGATTTGAAATTAACATAGTCCGTTCATAACTATTCACCGCTTTAGGCCATTTGGCAGAAGCCCTATTTGCTTCTGTCCAACGAGTATTATAAGCATCTACAGGAATATTAGCCGTATTGCCCATCTTTACTTCCATCAGGTTACCATTAAAAATATCATTTCCCTGGCTTCCTTGCAGGAAAAAACTCAAAGTGAAATTCTTCCACCGGAAATTATTGGTTATACCATATACATAGTCAGGGTTCGTATCACCAATCACTACCCTGTCTGCATTCGTTATGGCAGGGTCATCGTCAAAATTCCGGTACTTTATTTCTCCTATCATACTCTTTCCTTTCGCACGGACACTTGGATCCGGGGAAGCCATGACTTCAGCCAGATTATTATAGAAACCATCTTCTACGTACCCGAAAATTGTTCCGATAGGATAGCCGTTACGCTGCAAGAATACATCATCCGCTTTATACCATAGTCTTGCGGAAAACTGGTCAGAATCAAGTCCGCCAACTTTATTTTTATTGAAAGATATATTGGCGTCGATGTCCCACTTCAAAGGAGTATTCCGCAATACATAGAATTTCCCGGAAATCTCCAGCCCTTCATTCGTCACATATCCCCTGTTCACCATCATACTTGAGAAACCGGTGCTGGAAGGTATTTTCACCTCCTGCAGCAAGTCGCGTGTTTTCTTATAATAATAATCCACAGTCAGGTTGACGCGATTATTAAAGAAGCCTATATCCAATCCGGCATTATACTGGGCAGTTGTCTCCCAATGCAAATCTTCCGCTACGGGACCACGCCATTCCACTTCTGCGAAACCGCTGCTGATAGCACCACCACTAAAAGGATAATTAGCAGGATTCAACATGGGCAAAGTCCGGTAACTTCCAATCCCCTGATTACCCGTCTCACCATAGCTGAGACGCAACTTCAAATTACTGAAAATATTCAGATTCTTAATAAATTTCTCTTCCGACAAACGCCATGCTACAGCTCCCGAAAGGAAGTTTGCCCATTTATTGTTTTCCGTGAATTTGCTGGAACCGTCAACACGATAAGATGCCGTAAAGATGTATTTATCCATCAACGTATAATTGATACGCCCCAAAAATGAAGCCAATGACGAATCCGTACGGTCGCTCTTCAATTTGCCGGGAAGTGTACCTAGGCTCATATCATATTCCTGAGTCAAATCACTGGGGAATCCCGTAGCCGACATCGATTTACTTCCATAGTCCCTCTTCTCGACAGTAAAACCGCCCACGGCATTAACGGAGTGGATTTTCTTGAATGTCTTATCGAAAGTAAACAATGACTCGGCAGTAATTCCCATACTCCAGTTGGTAGACTGTCCTGCCTTACCGTTTATATTATTAGCTTCGGAACCTTCTGATGTCCTGCGACCATAATACGTGCCGCGTTCCCTGTTTGTATAATTAATACCCAAGTTCTGACGGAATTTCAAGAACGGGAACAGCTTTATTTCCAAATAAGAAGAAGTAAATACATTATTGGACTTCAGGTTATCCTTTGCCGAGTTAATATAAGCATAAGGGTTGGATGCCAGCCAGCTCAATTCGTCCGAGTTCAGTGTCTCATCGTCACTCGGGTCATAAGTAGTCGGAAACACGAGCGCGGAACGGATAACTCCATAATCATTAGAGTTCGTCCGGGAAAAGTCGGTGTCCGTATGAGAAAAGCTGATATTCACTCCCATATCAAGCCAACTCTTAATCTTGCGCCCCATATTGGCACGAATCGAATAACGTGTAAAACCAGATTCCTTGATAATACCCTGTTGTTTCAGATAGTTGCCCGAGAACGAGTGCCAGCTACCGTTTCTGGAGCCACCGGACACACTGATATTATATTCTTGCGAGAAACCGTCCTGATAAATCAAATCCTGCCAATCGGCCACACCGACTTTCGTTGCATTGCCGTACTCATCCGTGTAAATGCCCGGATTCAGAAAATCTTCCGGTGCAGGATTGTACTTACCTTGAGACTTGTCGGAATTGCTATACGACCACTTTCCCGGATAAGGCAAAGAAGTGTATGCTTTTCCATGATACTTATAACTATTCTCTACTTGCTCATTCCTGTATAGCGCATATTGATAAGCATCCAATACATCTACGCGGTTAGCAATCCGGGAAAAAGAGAAATTAGCAGTAAACCTCACCTTATCCGCCCCCGGTTCTCCACGCCTGGTCGTAATCAATACAACACCGTTCGCACCACGTGAACCATAGATAGCCGTAGCCGACGCATCCTTCAAGACTTCAATTGACTGTATATCATGCGGATTGATAAATGCCAGAGGATTGGACTCATTATTTCCGGAATTGGCATCGCTGCTTGGTGTCCCCCCCGCGTCATAAGGTACGCCATCTACAATATACAAAGGCTGTGAATCCGTAGAAAAAGAGTTCGTACCACCAATCTGTATACGGAAATCTCCGCATCTTTTTGGTCTTTTAACTTCTTGTGTGCTTCAGGTAATGGATACTCTGCAAGCAGTTCTTCTGGTGACATTACTTCTTTTACGTATGTTACGCCCATTTTGTTCCTCCATTCCGCTCATAATGTAATCTTATAATATAATTAAGATAAGATGCTCAAGCTCAGTGCGATATTAATAAAACGCAAAGCATTTATTCTTAATTTTATATTAAAAATTGTATTTATCAGAGCTTATTTTTATAATTTTGTATTCGCAGCGTTTGCCACGCAATTTTTAATTCTATGCTAAATCACATGACACGTCAAGTAAAGATACGACGAATATCGCAAGAAAAGATCAAATTTTTGTATATTTATACAAAAAATATACAAAAAACAAATAATTTGTTTTAATTTGCATTAAAATATAAACATACTAACAAAAGTCGACAAAAAAAGCCTTGCAATTCTTTACTTTTGTCATGGTAAGTGCTAAAATATTGAGAGAATTCAAATTAAGGAGGAATTTACAAAAATGGCTAGAGCTAAACAATCTATGGATGGTAATACAGCCGCAGCTCATGTAGCATATGCCTACACAGAAGTTGCCGGAATCTATCCTATCACACCTTCAAGCCCAATGGCTGACTCCGTTGATCAGTGGTCAGCAGCTGGACAGAAGAACATTTTTGGAAACACAGTTAAAGTTGTAGAAATGGAATCTGAAGCAGGTGCAGCAGGAACAGTACATGGTTCTCTTGCAGCTGGTGCTCTTACAACTACATTTACAGCTTCTCAGGGACTTCTTCTGATGATCCCTAATATGTACAAGATCGCAGGTGAGCAGTTACCTTGTGTATTTGATGTATCTGCACGTACTGTATCTACACAGTCTCTTAACATTTTTGGTGATCATAGTGATGTTTACGCCTGTCGTCAGACCGGTTTCGCTATGTTAGCAGAGACAAACCCACAGGAAGTAATGGATTTAAGTCCTGTTGCACATCTTGCAGCATTAGAAGGAAAAGTTCCGTTCATTAACTTCTTTGATGGTTTCCGTACATCTCATGAGATTCAGAAGATTGAAAAGTGGGACTATGAAGACCTTAAGGAAATGTGCCCAATGGACAAGGTTGAGGAATTCCGTGCTCATGCACTTAATCCTAACAAGCCAGCTATGCGTGGTTCTCATGAGAATGGAGATGTATTCTTCCAGCATCGTGAAGCATGTAACACAGTATATGATGAACTTCCAGAAGTAGTAGAAAAGTACATGAAGAAGGTTAACGAGAAGCTTGGTACTAACTACGACTTATTTAACTACTATGGTGCACCTGATGCAGACAGAGTTATCGTAGCTATGGGTTCTATCAACGACGTTGCAGAAGAAGTTATTGATTACTTAACAGCTAAGGGTGAGAAGGTTGGTCTTGTTAAAGTAAGACTTTACCGTCCATGGTCATCTAAGGCACTCTTAAAGGTTCTTCCTAAGACAGCTAAGAAGGTTGCTGTTCTTGACAGAACTAAGGAGCCAGGATCACTTGGTGAGCCACTTTACCTTGATGTTGCTACAACACTTCGTGAAGCAGGTCTTAATGACATCACATTAGTTGGTGGACGTTATGGTTTAGGTTCAAAGGATACTCCTCCTTCATCAGTATTCGCTGTATATAAGGAATTAGAGAAGGATGAGCCAAAGAACAGATTTACAATCGGTATCGTTGATGATGTTACTAACCTTTCACTTCCAGAGGTTAAGCCAGCTCCTATTACTTCAGCTCCTGGTACAGTAGAATGTAAGTTCTGGGGTCTTGGTGGTGATGGTACAGTAGGTGCTAATAAGAACTCTACTAAGATTATTGGTGACCATACAGATAAGTATATTCAGGCATACTTCCAGTATGACTCTAAGAAGACAGGTGGTATCACAATCAGCCACTTAAGATTTGGTGATAACCCAATCAGAAGTCCATACTATATCAATCAGGCTGACTTCGTAGCATGTCATAATCCTTCATATGTTGTTAAGGGTTATAAGATGGTTCAGGATGTTAAGCCAGGCGGAATCTTTATGATTAACTGCCAGTGGTCAGACGAAGAACTTAACGAGCATATGCCAGCAGAAGCTAAGCAGTATATCGCTAAGAATAATATCCAGCTTTACACAATCAATGCTATTGATAAGGCTATTGAAATCGGTATGGGTAAGAGAACTAACACAATCTTACAGTCAGCATTCTTCAAGCTTGCTAATGTAATGCCTATAGATGAAGCTGTTGAATATATGAAGGCAGCAGCTAAGAAGTCATACAGCAAGAAGGGTGACGCTGTCGTAGAAATGAACTACAAAGCAATCGATGCAGGTTTGGACGCTGTACATAAAGTAGAAATTCCTGCTTCATGGTCTAACCCAGAACCGGATGCTCCTGCTAAGGAGATCACAGGTCGTCCTGAGGTTGTTAAGATGGTTAAAGATCTCTTAGAGCCAATCTCTAAGATGGATGGTGACAGCCTTCCTGTATCTGCATTCATCAACAATCCTGACGGTCAGTTCGAGACAGGTGCTTCAGCATATGAGAAACGTGGTACGGCCGTTATGGTTCCTGTATGGGATCCTGAATCATGTGTTCAGTGTAACAACTGTGCATTCGTATGTTCACATGCTACAATCCGTCCATTTTTACTTTCAGATGAAGAAGTAAAAGCAGCTCCTTCTAACATCAAGCTTGCTGATACAAAGCCAAAGGCCGGCGAGTTCAAGTTCACAATGAGCGTATCACCATTAGATTGTATGGGATGTGGCGAATGTGTTACTGTATGTCCTGCAGCAGCTAAGGGTGCTATCAAGATGGTTCCGCAGGAATCACAGGCAGAAGAGCAGCCTGTATTTGATTACTTAGTAGCTAACGTTGGTAAGAAAGACAGCGGATTCGCTGATAATACACCTAAGGGAAGCCAGTTCAACCAGCCACTTCTTGAGTTCTCAGGATCATGTGCAGGTTGTGCAGAGACATCTTATGCAAGACTTGTTACACAGCTCTTTGGTGAGCAGATGTACATTTCTAATGCAACAGGATGTTCATCAATCTGGGGTAACCCTGCAGCTACTTCACCATATACAGTAAACAAAGACTCTAAGAAGGGTCCGGCTTGGTCTAACTCATTATTTGAGGATAACGCAGAGCACGGTTTAGGTATGTATGTTGGTCAGAAGTACGTTCGTGAAATGGCTATTGAGTCTGCTAAGGCTTGTGCAGAGTCTGATAAGGCTAGTGCAGAATTAAAAGCAGCATTTGATAAGTTCGTAGAGACAAAAGAAGATACAAAAGCAAATACACCTGCAACAGCAGCATTG